>Ga0247807_10000035_pt1 | contig 251964 bp, 217 predicted proteins | sample UWRJL074202C1_FD_179931 | JGI IMG/M metagenome (GOLD analysis project Ga0247807, IMG submission 179931) | Plant litter microbial communities from Arlington Agricultural Research Station in Wisconsin, United States - UWRJ-L074-202C-1 | ecosystem: Environmental > Terrestrial > Plant litter >...
AAAATCTACTTTTTCATGTATATTTGACATAAGCTTTAGTTTAGAGTATAAAATTATTTTTTTTATTGTAGCTTCTTTGACTACTTCTCTAACTAAAGCTTATTAATTACATGGATACTTTTTGCCAATTTCTTCTTCAGAAATTGAAGCAAAAAGATTGTAGTATTGGCGGGAATGTATTAAGCTATGAAATACAGGATTTGCGCTTCTAAATATTTTTAACATCTACTAAATATCCTCCCCCTACCCCCTCCAAAGGGGGACATGCGTGATTCACAATACTAAATGATTTATATTATTGATCACTTAAAATCCTTCGACAGGCTCAGGATGACAAATTTAAATGATATCTGGATTTAGCGCTGTTCTTTCGCGTTCGATGATGTTGGCAATACTCGTTTCGCCTAAAACTTTGAGTGAAGCATCTCTCACATCGATAAATGCTTTACGAATTCCGCAGGTTACTTCATCATGGCATTCATCACATTTGTGGTAAAATTTCAAACTGGCACAAGGTACCATGGCTATTGGGCCATCGGTTATGCGCAAAATATCTACCAAGTAAATATCTTCTGGATTTTTGTTTAGGCTATAACCGCCACCTGCACCTTTTTTACTGTACAGGTAACCTGCATTACGTAAATCTAACAGAATTTGCTCTAAGAATTTTTTAGGAATATGCTCCTCTTCGGCAATACGAGCAATTTGCATTGGTGGTTCGTTTAGGTTTTTACCCAAAATTACCAGTGCTTTGATAGCGTACTTTGTTTTCTTTGATAGCATATACAACAAAGCTAATAAAAAAGTTCTGAGTTGAGAATGCTCAGTTGTAAGATTTTAGTTTGATTGGATAATACCATCTTTTAAAGTGACCTTACAAAAATACTTTTACGCCGACAATTTTATTGCCGCTCTACTTTTTCATACTGCAGCACATAGTTTTTATAAATACTGCTCAGCGCAAAAGTACGTTCTAAAATAATGAGCACTATTGTAGGTAAAAAGATTAAACTCAACAAATCAAATTTAAAGAACACATAAGCAAATATAAGCATCAAACGAAAGCATTCTAAGTAATAAATCCATTTTCGTTGTTCTAATAATGCACCGCAATTGATGAGCGTAATGAGCACAAAACCGGCTGCAAAAAATTTATCTGACAAATCGAATGTTTCGAAAAAAGCGGTTGTAAATGTTAAAAAAAGCACACAAATGATAAGCTGAAGATTAAGATATCTTTTAAACTTAAAGCGAAATTGCGTATCAGGCTTGTGCTGCAAAAATCTTTTTTCCAATACTGGTCTAATATCTTGATCTAATGTTGCTGGGTGACCAAAAACGATTTTCAGTTTATTTACAAAACCCTGTTCTCTTTTACAAGCTTCTAAAATTTCTAAATAATAATGGAAATGCTGCCACAAAAAACTATAACTTTTAATTGGATGTGTTAAGCCATATTTAGGGGCCTCTTCTTCTTGCTGAAAAGTTCCAAACATTTTATCCCAGAATACAAATACGTCTCCATAATTTTTGTCTAAATACTTTTCATCACTAGCATGGTGTACGCCATGTAAAGATGGTGTAATTAATATATGCTCTAACCAACCCAATTTGCCTATCATTTGTGTATGGGTAAAGAAAGAATAAGCACCATGAACACTTAAAATAACCACCACCATTAATGGATGAAAACCAACAAAAGGCAAAAGGCACCAAAAAACATTACGAATTAATGCTTGGAAAGTGGTAATCCTTGCAGAAACACTTAGGTTAAACTCCTCACTTTGGTGATGTACAATATGTGCCGCCCATAAAAAATTCACCTCATGCCCTAAACGATGGTACCAGTACCAAACAAAATCGGTAGCTAAAATTAGCAATATCCAAACCCACCATACATTAGGGATATTAAATAGTGCATAATGCTCGTATACATAATAAAATAAGTTGTAGAAACTAGCCGCAATAAACAGGTTTAACAAACGCTCTGCAATACCAATGCTTACATTAGAAACAGAACTCTCGTACTTAAATAAATGCGTTTTATTTAACCTAACAGCCAAGGCATATTCTAAATATAAAAAGATAAAAAAAGCAGGAATTGCAAATGCTAAGTAATTAATATTTTCCATCTAGGCAACTAAAAATTGGCTTACGTAGTTATTAAATAATTCTGGTTGCTCCATCATTGGGGCATGACCGCAGTGATTAATATAGTGCAAAGTTGCATTAGGTAATAATTGCTTAAACTCATCTGCAACTGATGGCGGAGTAACGATATCTTGTAAACCCCAAATTAACAATACTGGAATTTCGATTTGTGGCAAATAATCTGATAAATTTTGCTTTTGTGCATCTCTAGCTAAGCCAATAATGGATAGCACTTTTAATTTATGCTGTACGATATCAAATACATAATTGATCATTTCCTCATCAACCACCTCTTTTCTATCGAATACATCTTCAATTTTAGCTTTGATATAATTGTAATCTTTAACCCTCGGAAAAGAGCCTCCAAACGTATTTTCATACAGACCAGAACTTCCGGTTAAAACTAATTTTTCTACCTTACCAGGATATTTTAAAGCATACAATAAAGCAACATGACCACCTAAAGAATTACCAATCAAAACTGGATTTTCGATCCTATTTTGATCAATGTATTGCTCTAAAAACAAAACCAATTTATTTAAGCCCTGCCCAATTAAGTTGTTAAACAATGGCAGCTCTGGAGCCCAAACTTTATGCTCTGATCCAAATTTTTTTTCTACACTTTTCCAATTGCTAAGGTTGCCGAATAAACCATGCAATAAAATAATGTTTTTAGTTTTTGGCCTGCAATGTTGAATAAAATTGTGCTGAATTTGGTTGTACTGTAGCTGCATAATCTTGAGATTTTGGATGGGTTAAACACAAACTCCTCAAAAATAACAATATTTAAATAAAGACTACTAATTTTATAGACTTTTATTTTAACAAATTAATTCTTTACCAAATGCATCAAATAAAAAGAGATTCTGAGTATGATGATTACCAATCATATCCAAAATCTCTTATAATATTAATTACAGTTACCTGTAATTTTCGTTCTATGCTTTTAATTAAATCGTTCTGCGCTGTAAATAGAAATATCTGTAGAGAGTTTACTACCAGTTACCAGCTCTGCAACTAACTTACCTGTTATTGGTGCCAAACTTACCCCCATCATACCATGGCCACCAGCCACAATTAAGTTTTTTAAACCTTTACTGTAACCAATATAAGGAAGTCCATCTGGAGAACATGGCCTAAATCCATACCAAATTTTATCTACTTTTGGCACTGCAACTTGGTAATCAGGATAATACTGAGGAATGGAGTTAACTATACCCTGCACCCTATTCATGTTTACTTTATTATTCATGGGGGCAATTTCCATTGTTCCACCAAAACGAATTTGACCATTCATAGGTGTTACTGCCACTCTGGCTTCTAATAATAAAGCAGGATGATGGATTTTGTGAAAAGGATCGACCATGAAAGAATAACCTTTACCTGGCATTACGGGGATATTCATATGGGCTTGTTGCGCTACTTCCGGCAACCATGCTCCGCCTGTCATTACAACTGTATCTGCTTTGTAATCTCCTTTTGTAGTATGAATGGCTTTGATTTCGCCACTTGCAGTCTCCAAACCAGAAACCTTGCAATTGGTAACAATTTCAGCGCCCTTGCCTTTTAAATAAGTTACCAGTTGTTTTACTAAATCATTAGGGTACAAATGTGCATCGCAGCGATAGTGTACCGAACCTAAAACATCAAGTTTGGTATCAGGTTCTAAATCTTGCGTCTCTTTTGCAGTTAGAATGCCAACGTCTAAACCTAGTTGTTGCGCTTTTTTAGCCATATGAATTTCTTCATCACCTGTAGCTTGATTTTTATACAGCATTAAAATCCCTTTTTTTTCCAAACCAAAATTCAATTCTGGTTCTTTAGCTAAATCATCATACAATTCTTTACTTAATAAATGTAAATCTCTTAGAGGCGCTGCAACTTTATCAACATGCTTTTGGTTTGAATATTTCCAAAATTTTAGACCCCAAGAAATTAGCTTTGGATTTAAAGATGGTTTAACATAGAAAGGACTTTTGCTATCAAACATCCATTTAATGCCTTTACTGATCATTCCTGGTGCAGCTAAAGGCACAAAATGACTTGGCACAATCATGCCAGCATTGCCAGATGAGCAGTTATTGATTAAGTCACCTTGCTCTAACAAAGTAACATGATAGCCTTCTTTTACAAGATAATAAGCAGAACAAAGCCCAATAATGCCTGCGCCGATTATGGTAACGTTGCCTTTAGATGAATTCATAATGTAAGATGTAAAATGGAAAAGGGAAGATATTCGTTAGTTCAATGGTTCATTCAATAGTAATTATCATTCGTTTTAGCTTATAGAAAGATGGCTGTCATTAGTTTATCCTTCGACAAGCTCAGGATGACATTTTGAGATTTGCGCTTTCTGCTTTGGTCTTTCAACTTTTAACTTAAATCACCTGAAAACCATGCGCATAAGGATCATCATCATCGATGAAAATGGTATTATAACCTGTTACTTTTGCCCAACCTTCTATACCTGGCACAATTGCAGGTTTACCGTTAATAGTAGTTTCTTCTTCTATAGTACCAATAAACTGAGAACCGATAATACTTTCGTGAATAAATTGATCTCCTTTTTTAAGTTTTCCCTTAGCAAACCATTGTGCCATACGGGCAGATGTTCCGGTACCACAAGGTGAACGATCTATCGCTTTATCACCATAGAAAACCGCATTTCTAGCAGTTGCTTCTGGAGAAATTGTAGCTCCAGCCCATAAAAAATGGCTTAGTCCGTTAATATTTTCATCTTCTGGATGAATGAAAGTATATTTCTCATTCATCAGTTTTCGGCAAGTTCTACTCCAACTAATTAACTGATCTGCAGTATAGTCCTCTAAACCTTTAAAGTTTTCTTGCGGATCTACGATAGCGTAAAAATTACCTCCATAAGCTACATCAACAGTTAATTTACCTAAATCTGGGCAATCAACTTCTAAACCTTCAGCTGCTAAAAAAGATTTGATATTGATCAGTTTTACTGATTTTACCTTGCCATCAATTTGTACATATTCTACCAAAACCAATCCGGCAGGTGTTTCTAAACGTAGTTTGCCAGGAATTTTCGGGATTACCAAACCTTCTTCTATAGCAATGGTTACTGTACCAATTGTACCGTGACCACACATAGGCAAACAACCACTGGTTTCTATATATAACACGCCAATATCATTTGCAGGGTCTATAGGTGGATAAAGAATGCTGCCACTCATCATATCATGACCACGAGGTTCGAACATTAAACCCTTACGAATCCAATCGTATTCTTTTAGAAAATGCAAGCGACGCTCCATCATGCTATTTCCCAACAATAACGGACCACCACCTGCAACAACCCTAACCGGATTGCCGCAAGTGTGGGCGTCTATGCAACTAAATGTTTTCTTCATACTGCAAATTCCTAAAAGGATTTGTTTAGTTAATTTGATCTTTTGTCAATTCGTTGTTAACAGTACGCCAAATGCCTAACGGATTTTCATTTTTCAATTCTTCAGGCAAAAATTCATTATCCCAATTTTGGTAAGATAGTGGACGTGCAAAACGTTTGATACCATCTGCTCCTACTGAAGTAAAACGACTGTCGGTACTTGCTGGATATGGGCCACCATGGTGCATGGGTAAACTTACATCAACTCCCGTTGGTACATTGTTAAAGATTAAACGACCGCAAATATCCTGTACATAAGTTAACAATTCTTGATTCGCTCTAATATCATTCACAGTTGCCATTAAAGTAGCTGTTAATTGACCTTCCAAAGCTTTTGTAACTGCTAATAATTCTTGTTCATCCGTACATTTAATGATTAATGAATATGGGCCAAAAACCTCTTGGTGCAGTACTGGGTTTGCTAAGAAATTTGCTCCAGATGTGGTAGCCAAACTAATTAGACCCTTACCTTCTTCTACTTCAGCAGTTTCAGTAAGTAATTCGACCCCTTTTTGCGTCAAAGCTTTATCCAATTTCTGAGCATAGTTTGCGGCAATACCTGGATGAAGCATTTTAGCAGCGCTTATACTTTCAATTTCTGTTTTAAGATTTTGAAGAAAACCTTGTAAATCTTCGTTATCAATAGCGATAATTAAACCTGGGTTGGTACAAAACTGCCCCATACCCAAAGTAATTGAACCAGCCATTTGTTTTGCCAAACCCGCTACTTCTGTGGCCACCTTCTCTGGCAAGATAAACACTGGGTTTACACTACCCATCTCTGCAAATACAGGAATTGGATTTTTACGTTGGTTTGCCCAATCGAAAAGTGCTTTACCACCACCAAAAGAACCTGTAAAACCAATCGCTTTAACAGCATCGTTTTTAGCCAAAAATTCGCCTACTTCAAAGCCAGCACCGTAAACATGACTAAATATTCCCTCTGGCATATTGCATTTTTCTGCTGCCTTTAAAATGGCAGTTGCCATTAACGTAGAAGTTTTAGCATGCGCTGGATGTGCTTTAACTATTACCGGACAGCCTGCTGCAAATGCACAAGCAGTGTCGCCACCAGCGGTAGAGTAAGCAAACGGAAAATTACTAGCTCCAAAAACCACTACTGGGCCCAAAGGAACTAACATTTTACGCAGGTCTGGTTTAGGTGGTGTTTTCTCTGCTACTGCAGTATCAATACTAGCCTCTAGCCAATTTCCCTGTTCAGTTGCATCGGCATAGCTATTTAATTGGAACATTGTCCTTCCTCTTTCACCTTGCAAACGTGCTTCGGGCAAATTTGTTTCTGCCATCGCCGTTTGGATCAATTCGTCTCCTAAAGCTTCTATTTCTCTTGCAATGCTGCGCATAAAATGAGCGCGCTGTGCAAGAGAATAGGTTTTATATTGATGAAATGCACTAACAGCTTTCGCCATCACTTCTTCCAGCTCTGCTGTTGTATTATCGTTATACATATTATTTATTTTTTGCCACAAAAATGGCTTTACATTATTTGCCAACGCCTAGGCAGTTTAATTTAAACTTGTTGCAATAATCAAAAAGATCGGATATATTAAGCTACTTCTACCTCTAAGTTTAAATAATCTGGTAATATTGGGCGATTAGCTAAGGCATCGTTAATGATTTTTAGCACACGTTCTCTTTCCTCACCTTTAATTACCAACCTTGGTGCTCTTACGTATTCAGAGCTAATGCCTACTGCGGTTGCGGCCAATTTAATGTATTGCACTAATTTAGGGTGAATATCTAATTCTAATAATGGCATAAACCATCTATAGATTGCAACTGCTTCATCGTATCTTTTAGCTTTAACCAATTTGTACATAGCAACCGTTTCTTGAGGAAAAGCATCTACTAAACCTGCAACCAAACCTTCAGCACCCATCATTAAGCACTCTAGAGAAATGGTGTCAACACCACCTAAAATTTTATATCTATCACCAAACCTGTTAATCATGTTGGTAATATTTGCTAAATCTCTGGTACTTTCTTTTACAGCTTGAATATTTGCATATGGCAACAATTGCTCAAACATAGCAATGCTTACTTTAATCCCATAATCAACCGGATTGTTGTAAATTAAAATAGGCAATTGTGTAGCTTTTGCCACTTCTTGAAAATAAGTTACAACTTCTTCATCATCTGCTTTATACTTTAATGGCGGAAGCAACATGATACCATCAGCACCTAATTTTTCAGCTTCTTGTGCCATTTCGATAGCCACTTTGGTACTTTGCTCAGCAACATTGATGATGACTGGAACTTTACCAGCAACAGATTTCACACAATAAATCAAAAACTCAGCTTTTTCTTCACGAGTTAAAGTACTTGCCTCTCCAAGCGAACCTCCAATAATAATACCTTCAACACCAGCTGCCAATTGAGCATCTAGGTTTTTTTGGAATAGTGGATAATCAATAGTATCGTTTGCAGTAAACGGAGTTAAAAGTGCAGGATAAATTCCTTGCCAAGCAACATGTTTCATATCTAAATAATTTTATTCAAATGTAAGACCTGATCATTTATTAGCTTTAACAGGATTTAATGAATAATAGACGAATATTAACTTTAGCCATTAAATAACATTTTTTAACATCTCATCAATCAACTAATATTAATTAGCTGAATAGCCCTATAGCATATTATTACTTTTATTTATCAAATTTTAACCTACATATTATATAACGTTGTATATTTAAGGTAATATTGACTTAAAGTTGCCAAAATGAAAGTATTACAGTTTACTCTCCCCGTAGCGCATGACCGTACAATTATAGTACAAGAAGACAATATGCCTCATTTTTATCCTTACTTACATCGCCATAAAGAAGCACAGCTGATATGGATAAAAGAAGGCGAAGGTACACTGGTGGTTGATAATAATATGCATGCCTTTAGGAAGAATGACATTTATCTGTTAGGACCAAATCAGCCTCATTTATTTAAAAGCAACCCTGAATATTTTGAAGAAGGCAGCGATTTAAAAATACAAGCCTTAATGATATTTTTTGATCCTAATGGTAGATTAGCACCTATATTAGCCTTGCCCGAGATGCAGTTGCTTCAAACATTTTTACAACAGCAACAAAGCGGATATAAAGTTCCATCCTCATATGCAGACGGGATTATACAAAGGATGTTGAGCGTACAGTATGCTAAAAACCACGAAATTGTGGTTAAATTTTTAGATCTCTTACAGGCCTTACATCAAATTGGAAGTAAAGGAGAAACATTGTCTAATGTTAAAATGGCAAGTTTCTCTGAAAGTGAAGGTATTAGGATAGGCCATATCTTTAATTATTTGATGCAGCATTACGAACGTCAGATTAGTTTAGATGAGGTAGCTGCCGAAGCCCACATGACACCCCAAGCTTTTTGCCGTTATTTTAAAAAACACACCCGCCAAACTTTTGTAGCTTTTTTAAATGAGTTGCGCATTAATGAAGCCTGCAAAAAGCTAACAAGTGGTAAATACGAAAATATTGCTACAGTAGTTTACACCTGTGGTTTCAATAGCGTAACCAATTTTAATCGTGTTTTTAAAGCTGTAAAAGGCGAAGCACCTAAAACTTATTTGAACCATTATTTTAAGAACTTCAAGGACTGATTGAGACTAAAGCTGAAAGAAAAAAGTAGGAAGAAGTTTAGTGTTGGGTTATATCTGCTATTAACTATTGACCATCAACCAAAAAACTAAGTAAAAAGAGCATTGATGGTGTCATCTAGAACAAGTTTTTCACGAGGAGAGATCTATTAAGCGAAAAACCAATCTGGAGCCATCAAGCTTTTGACGAAGAAATGTGCTAACAATTTTTTCATTTCCCATTTCTTTCCCACATTTGCAAGATGACTTATCCAGAAAAACTAAATGCCATCCGCCAGCAAATGAAGACTGACGGCATAGCTGCTTACATCATTCCATCTGCAGACCCTCATATTAGCGAATATTTACCATACCATTACAAATGTATTGCCTTTGCCACTGGCTTCAAAGGATCTGTAAGCACAGTAGTAATTACGCAAGATTTTGCGGGTTTATGGGCAGATTTCAGATATTTTGAGCAAGCAGAAGAACAACTGATAGATAGCGGCTTCCAATTAGTGAAGTTGAAAGTACAACACGCTCCAGAATACATTCAATGGCTAGGCGATACCCTAGCACAGGATAGCATTATCGCCTTCGATGAGAAATTGGTATCAATCTTACTTGGAGAACTTTTACACAAACAATTAGCCTACAAAAACATTCGTTTCCAACACAAGGATTACCTTGACCCAATTTGGGAAAATAGACCCGCCCTACCTAGTGCAGCTGCTTATTCAATTGCCGACGAATTTATCGGTCAGTCGGTAACAGCTAAACTGGCCGAAGTACGAAAAGTAATGGCACAATATAATGCAGATCATCATTTAATTTCTTCTTTGGATGATTTGGCATGGCTATTCAATATTCGTGGTGCTGATGTAAGCTATAATCCGGTGGTATTAAGTTTCGCGTTAATTTCTGCTAGCCAGGCAACTTTATATATACAATACGATAAACTTAGCGCAGCTGATAAAGCGAGCTTAACAGCAAGTGGTGTAGAAATTTTAGCCTACGAAACCATCGCTAGAGATCTTCCATTTTTACCAGCAGAAAGTTCTATATTAATTGATCCGAAACGCAATTGTTTTGCATTGTATAAACTGATTCCAACTTCAGTTAGAAAAATCCAAGAAACCAACCCTTCAACTCATCTAAAAGCGGTTAAAAACGAAGTAGAAATCAAAAATACCCGCTCTGCCATGATCAAAGATGGTGTGGCCATAACAAAGTTCTTTAAATGGATAAAGGATAATATCGACCAGCTAGAAATTACAGAATTATCTGCGGCAGCAAAACTTAAAGATTTAAGAGCTGCTCAAGATGGCTTTGTGGGCGAGAGCTTTAACACTATTGCTGGTTATAAAGCACATGGTGCCTTACCGCATTATGCTGCAACCAAGGAAAGTGATGTAACAATAGCTGCTGAAGGTTTGTTCTTGGTTGATTCTGGAGGTCAGTATAAATATGGCACTACAGATATTACGCGAATGATACCACTTGGCAACAATACCGAAGAAGAACGAACAGATTACACTTTGGTACTAAAGGCGATGATAGAAGGCTGCAAAACGCGTTTCCCAAAAGGAACTTGCGGTTACCAAATAGACTCTATAACCCGTAGACCAATGTGGGATTACGCCCTAAACTATGGGCATGGTACTGGGCACGGTGTGGGTTATTTCTTAAACGTACATGAAGGTCCGCAGGTATTTAATGCCACTGCAACACCTGTGCCTATAGAATTAGGAATGATTACCTCTATTGAACCCGGTATTTATCGTTCTGGCAAACATGGCATCCGTATAGAGAATTTGGTCTTAACCATTAAGGATAAAACCAATGAATTTAACGAATTTTATGCTTTCGAAGCCTTAACACTAGCACCTATAGATACGACTTTGGTTAAAAAGGAATTGTTAGAAAAATCACATATAGATTGGTTAAATACTTATCACGAAAATGTATATGCAAAGTTAAGTCCATTTTTAAATGAAGATGAAAAAACATTTTTGGCAAGGATGACGACGAAGCTGTAGAAATATTTTCATTAAAATTTAAGGGCCCTGAATGCTGTAGTAAGCCTCAGGGCTTTATTTTTTAAAAATAGCTTTTGTACAATAAGGTTTAAAACAATTTTATAAAATAGATTATAGTGATTTTTGGTTTATATGAGAGCCGTAATTGATTTTTGGAGAAATCAATAATTCACAGATACACAAATCATTATAGGTTTACTTAGGTTAACTAACAATTGGACCAAATTTTTAAATTAGATTAAAATTAAGGCTACTTTGTCACGCAAGTATGTTTGTTCACGTATTATAATAAACTGCTAAATTTTATGAGAACGTTCACAAATATTACATCTAAGTTCACTTGCATTACTTTCTCTGTTTTACTTTTATTCTTGGGTTGTAAAAAAGATGAACTTACATCAAGCCAATGGGGAGAACGTGCAGTGGCCAAACAGAATGAAATATTGAAATTAGCATCAAACATTCCCTGTAGCCAAAAATTAAATGTAAGCATACAAAGCATTGAAACTTTATGCGCTACTCAGTATTTCACTATCTTAACTTCGGACCTAGCAAAATATGAGAAACTTAAGAAAGAATATCTCGAAGCTCTTGATAAACAGTATAAAGCATGGACGCAAGAAGGCATAGTCGTTGATTTCTGTTCAGAATCAATATGGGCTAGAGCACAACCCATAAGACTAGATTGTAAAGATGATAAGATTCAACTCATTACTTCTGCCAATTTACCACTTACCGAAGCAAAATCTTTAATAGCAACCACAAAACTTTTAATTGACCAATTGCTTAATGCACAAACTTGCAACAGCGATGCATCTTGGTCTATTACTCCAATTATAGATTATCAAACAATGAAAATTGAGTATATACCTTATCTTAGGTCTGGAAACTACCAAGAACTTAAAGAGAAAGTATCTCTGTATAACAGATTAAACTTCAATATTATAGAAGCAGAGAAAAAAGATTCGAATTATATACATGGCAAACAAATTGACAAAGTAGAATGCTTAAATGGCAAACCTGTAATTAAATACAAAAACTAAATATTGTAATATAAAATTCAATTTTGCAAAAGCAAAATTGCTACAAAACTATGCTTGGTATTACAATAAAAGCCAACGTATGTTCTAATCATTAGCACAATCTAAATCCTAAAAGGAATTTTCAAAACTTTAGCGGTTTCGATGTATAACAGCACTTGGTTTACACAGGCTTTTAGATTTTCCTTTACTTCATGTTCCCAAAAACGCATAACGGTATAGCCCATTTCGGTTAATTGTTCATTTACAAACCTATCTCGCTGCATATTACGTTCTATCTTGGGTATCCAAAAGCTAGTATTAGTTTTGGGTTTCCTAAGCTGCCAATTGTGGCCATGCCAAAAATCTCCATCTACAAACAAAGCCAATAAGTATTTATCAATCACTAAATCTGGGCGACCAGGCAAATCTTTACGATGGATCCTGAAACGAACATTTTTATTCCATAATGCTTTGCGTAACAACATTTCTGGCTGGCTGTTTTTACCTCTAATTTTAGACATGGTCTTACTGCGCTGCTTTGTGGTATAAAAACCAGCACTTTCTTCAAACCGAGGAACTTTTATAGGATCTTTTTCAGTTGGATAAAGTTTGATTGCCATAAATTTAAACCTATAGGATTAAGAATTTGTTTTAAGCGTGTTTTTAAACAAGATATTAATAACCAAAGCTATGCTTTATGTGCAAAGGAGCATTCTAACACTTTCTAAATATGAGTGTTATACCTAAGCCTATCTTATCTTACAACCAATTCTTTCAAATATAAACCTTCCTTTTTCGTAGTCTATAGGTATTTTCTCATCAAAGTATCCAGAGCCCCATACCATAGAGAAAGCACCTACACCCATTATCAATTTCCCATCTTTCTTTAACAAGGCAACCGGGTTTCTATACCACTTATCCACCTTATTTACCTTAAAATCGTAATGACCTTTTAAAGTATCACCACTCATCCCTCCTTTAAATTGACCTTCGTAAACACGTTTCTCTCCAGGATAACTAAAAGTTAAGGTTGCTAATTTTTGATTTGTAGCAGTATCTATTTTTAACCAACCTGTATCTATTTTACTAATTGCCCTATAACAAATAGTAGTTTCTTTTTTCATTTGTTCTTCTACAGTAGGTTTACTGCTACAACTGCTTATAAGAAATGAAAGCAGTACAGCACTAAAGAATAGTCTTACTTTGAAAAGGATAAGAATTGGGCCTTGAAACTTCATGATTTATTTTGTTAATTGATTTACAAACAATTAAATATGAGAATTTGTGAGAAAAATTGATGCCTTTTTAATGATATTGTATTAAGCTTGTTATTGATATGCACAGCATTTGATATCCTAAACCCGACATTAGCGAAAATCCTTTTACCCAAACATAAAGTATACAAAGATATGGGTAAAAGATTGAAGCATTGGCGGGACTTTAGTTGCCAAAATCTACTGACATCGCTTTTCTAACAAACTTGATCTTTAGCCCGAATATCCATATAATAAAACGCTTTCTACCTATAACAAATCTTTTAACTTTACCCAAACATTCTCAGCTAGAATTTTATCACCTTCGGCAGTTGGGTGTATGCCATCTGGCTGATTTAGCTTAGGAACACCCCCTACTTTATCTAATAAAAAGGGAATTAATACCATGTTGTTCTTTTTGGCTAGAGCCGGAAACATCTCTTTAAAATTGTTGGCATAAGTATTACCCATATTTGGGGGCACCTGCATACCTGCCAATACCATCTTTACATCAGGATATTTTATCTTAACCTGATCTATAATGAATTGTAGATTTTTAGTGGTTTCTGCAACAGGAATCCCTCTTAAGCCATCATTTGCGCCTAATTCTAATACAAAAATATCTATCTGTTGTTTAAGCAACCAATCTATTCTACCTTTGCCACCAGCAGAGGTTTCTCCACTTAGGCCTCCATTTATAACCTTATATGGTAATTTTAAACTATCTATTCTGTTTTGAATAAGTGCCGGATAAGCTTCTGAAGGATCTAAGCCATATCCTGCAGTTAAACTGGTACCAAAAAAAAGGATATTTTTAACATTAGCTGCTGGTACCGATTTAGCGGTCGTTGTATCATCTTCTGCCTTATCAGTGTCATTTTTCGAATTACTGCAAGCACTAGCCAAGCCAGCCAAAACAATAATACCCATTAAACGTTTTCGTAACATATCTATAAATTCTATATCTAATCATTAAAACCCATTATCTTTAACAGGTAATGAGACACAATGTTTGCTGTCAAATATAGCTTAAAACTTAAAATTACAAAGCCATTGGAAACCATACTCGATATTAAAGATGTGAGCAAAAACTATCAAAGTGCTCAAAGTTCTCTCACTGTTTTAGATAACATTAACTTTTCAATTTCCAAAGGCGATACTGTTGCCATTACCGGACCATCGGGCAGTGGAAAAACTACTCTATTAGGCTTGTGCGCTGGATTAGACCGTGCTACTACAGGTTCAGTAACGCTAAATGGTATCCAGCTAGATCAGTTAAGCGAAGATCAAAGAGCCGCTGTACGTAACCAGTATGTAGGTTTCATTTTCCAAAATTTTCAGCTATTACCCACGCTTACCGCATTAGAAAACGTAATGGTACCCTTGGAATTGCGTGGCGCAAAGAATAGCAAGGCACAAGCATTAGAGCTGTTAGACAAAGTGGGTTTAGCACAACGGGCACACCATTATCCTGTACAGTTATCTGGCGGCGAGCAGCAAAGGGTTTCTTTAGCGAGGGCATTTTCCAATAAACCTGCCCTACTTTTTGCCGATGAACCAACAGGAAATCTTGATGCAGAAACTAGTGAAAAGGTAATTAAGCTGCTGTTTGATTTAAACCAAGATGCGGGAACTACCCTGATTATTGTAACACACGACTTAGATCTTGCTGCCAAAACCAATAGAATTCTTAAAATTAAAGGCGGAATGCTAATTGCCGACGAAAGCCCTAATTATGCATAAGAACGAAATTCCTGTCCAAAATATAGGCTTAGCCTGGCTTTTTAAGATGGCTTGGCGAGATAGTCGTAAAAATAGATCGAGGTTATTTCTATTTATCTCTTCTATTGTATTGGGTATTGCAGCGCTAGTTGCCGTGTATTCTTTTAAGGATAACCTACAGCGTGACATTGATCAACAAGCGAAAGAATTAACAGGTGCCGATTTGATTATAGAGAGCCGTAGAAGTGTTGCAACTAGAACCCTCAAAAATATTGAAAATTTAGGTGATGAACGTGCGCAAGAAAGATCTTTTGCCTCTATGGTATATTTTATCAAAAATGGAGGTAGCAGATTAATACAGATTAAGGCGCTACAAGGTAATTATCCATTTTATGGAACCATAGAAACTACACCTTTAGCTGCTGCAAAAACTTTTCAAAATGGCCGTAATGCACTGGTAGATCAAACCCTAATGTTACAGTTTAATGCCAAGGTGGGTGATTCTATTAAAGTAGGCGAACTGAATTTTGCAATTGCTGGAATTTTACATAAAGCGCCTGGTCAAACAGGGATTTCATCTACAGTAGCCCCAACGGTATATATCCCTTTAATTGATCTAGAAAAAACTGGACTTACAAAAATTGGTAGTCGTATTACTTATAAATTTTACTATCAATACAAAAATGCAGACTCGCTGGCCAAAATCATTAAAAAGTTAGAGCCTAAATTAGAAAAGGAAGGATTGGATATTGAAACAGTGGCCTCCAAAAAAGAACAAACAGGTAGGTCTTTCAAAGACTTGAGCCGTTTTTTAGCTTTGGCAGGATTTATTGCATTGTTATTGGGTTGTATTGGTGTAGGTAGTGCTATCCATGTATACATACAAGAAAAGCTAAGTACAATTGCTACTCTGCGTTGTTTAGGTTTAAAAGCTAGGCAAGCATTTTTGATCTACCTCATTCAAATTTCATGCATCGGCTTAATTGGCGCAGTAATTGGCTCTGCGTTAGGAACCGGAATTCAGTTTTTGCTCCCTATTGTGCTTAAAGACTTTTTGCCAGTAACTATAACCATGCAAATTTCGTGGTTTGCGGTGGCACAAGGAATTATTTTAGGATTAATCATTGCCATTTTATTTGCCTTACCTTCATTGCTAGCTGTTCGTAAAATTTCTCCTTTAAATGCTATTAGAGCATCATTTGAACAAGCCGCAGCTAAACGTGATCCATTAAAATGGTTGGTTTATATGTTGATGTTATGCTTTGTATTCGGCTTTACCTATCTACAAATGGGATCTGTAATTCAAACAACAGCATTTACCATCGGTATCGTTATCGCCTTTTTATTACTGATCGCTTTTTCGAAGCTATTGATGTTTTTGGTTCGTAAATTTTTGCCAATATCACTCAGCTATTTATGGCGACAAGGATTTGCCAATCTTTATCGACCAAATAATCAAACTTTGATGTTAACAGTTGCTATTGGCTTATCTACTGCTTTTATTTGCACATTATTTTTTGTTCAGGGAATTTTAATTAACAGGGTAACGCTCTCTTCGGGCGCTAACCAACCAAATATGGTGATGTTTGACATACAGAATACGCAAAAAGAAGCCCTAAATACCCTAACCAAATCTTACCAATTACCATTAATGAATCAAGTGCCGGTAATTACAATGCGGATTGAAGAAATTAATGGTAAAAAACTAGCTGCAGATAGTAGCAATGCCAATGCTTTTAGAGGCGAAATTAGAGCTACTTATCAGGATAGCCTTACTGCAGCAGAAAAAATTACTGCTGGCAAATGGATAAGAAAGGTAAAATCTCCAGAAGATCCTATTTTAATCTCCTTAGATCAGAGTTATGCCCGCCGAATTAATGTTAAAATAAATGATAAAATTGTATTCAATGTACAAGGAATGCTGCTCCCAACAGTTGTAGGTAGCTTTAGGGAGGTAAATTGGAGCAGGATGCAAACCAATTTCAGAGTGGTATTTCCTACTGGCGTTTTGGAATCTGCTCCCCAATTTCATGTATTAATGACAAGAGTGCCTTCTAAAGAAATATCTGCCAAGTTCCAGGGAGATGTGGTAAGATCATTCCCAAATGTTTCAGTAATTGACCTAGAACTTGTACTCAAATTATTAGATGAACTATTGGGTAAAATTGGTTTTGTTATCCGATTTATGGCTGGTTTTAGTATGGCAACAGGTTGGGTAGTTTTGCTTTCGGCAGTGCTAACAAGCAAAAACCAACGCATTAAAGAAAGTATTTTATTACGTACTTTAGGCGCTAGCAGAAAACAGGTGCTCATCATCAATGCCATCGAATATTTCTTTTTAGGGTTGTTTGCTGCAGGCGCAGGTTTAATACTGGCCTTAAGTAGCAGTTGGCTATTGGCTAAATTTAGTTTCGAGGCAAGCTTTGCTCCACCAATAATCCCTATCTTATTGTTGTTTGGAACTGTTGTTGCGCTAGTAGTAATTACTGGGGTTTGGAGCACAAGAAATGTATTAAATCAGCCTCCATTAAAGATTTTAAGAAATGAAGGATAAGGAATGCTTCAATCATTCATTGGTTCATTAGTCTATGGCTAAAGGTCGATAGCTGTAAGAATACTCCCAAGTCAAAACTATCTACTATCAACCTTTTTTTGATAGCCATCTTGCTTATGCTACCCATCAACCATGAATTATTATCTCTAATAGACCTACATTTTCTTAGTACCATAAAAATTGCCTATTTTGTAATTATCTGTATTAACCAAATAGCTGTAGGATGAAAATTGCCCATACTGTTAAACAAAAAACCACTATTGCCATGTTGCTATTCGGCGTAATGGGCTGTACCATTTTAATTAGGGTTTTAGAAGATAAAAGCATAAAAGACATGAATGCCTCATTTATTTCATTGTATAACGATCGATTAATTCCAGCTACTGATTTGTTCTATCTGGCTGAAAACATTTATGCAAAGCGATATATTCTGGGCACCTTAATAGAGCAACCAGAACTTGCGCCTCAAGATTTGGTCTGGAGATTGAAAAAACATAACACCAATATAAATGGACTTATAAATAAGTATGAAAAAACGTTTTTAACACCCCAAGAAAAACAGAACTTAAATGAGTTGAAAACAAAATTAGGTCAGCATGAAATTATTGAAAAAGAGATTATCTCTAAAAACACCATACAACCTAACCATAGTAAAATTTTATTCGAAACCTCTGGTTTAAATTCATTTAATGCCATTTCTCAAGAACTGGCAGAGCTCACACAAATACAAAGCAAAGTTGGCGAAGAATTGTTAAAGGATACAAAGTATTTAGTGTCTGGAAGTAACATTTACTCAGCTATACAATTCGCTTTGGCAATCATTATCGGTATTTTGATTGTAGCGATCATATTTGCATCTAATGTGGTAAAAACTGCTAATCAGAAGTTTAACTTAAATTAATTAATGGATTACAGGCAAACAAACAAAAATTTTCAATAATATGAAAATAAAACTTGCGATTTAGCCTTTGATTCGATAGATTTGCATCCCGCTGAATAAGCAAATGCCCAGTTGGCGGAATTGGTAGACGCGCTGGTCTCAAACACCTGTGGGAAACCGTGCCGGTTCGACTCCGGCACTGGGTACGTGAAAAGCCTTAGAGAAATCTAAGGCTTTTTCGATTTTAAAGACATCATTTGTTTTCCAAAGATCAAGACACGTGTTGATCTTAAAATAAATTGTTTAATAAATATGCATAGCAGATTTTCTGATCACAATCAAGTCAGTATCGTTTCAGCTTTTGATGAACTTGTTAATAAGAGATTTGAAGGAGGAATGAATGCAATTTGTTGGCACCGGGATTTGGTTGGTGATTTCAAAGAAATTGTTGATAAGCTTCAATTAATTGAAAATGTGACAACAATTTCTAGAGAAGAACTTTTAACCTTACCGCTAACACCAAAAGGGATTTTAGCTAGGGAGACGATATTAAATGATCTAAAATTATTAGCAGATTTTGGTGCGTTGCCCACGCTTAACTTAATCAAAAATTACGACCGTGATGAGGAATTCGACTTCATTTCAACCGATGTATATTCCTATCATGTAGATCGTTCGCCTATTGCTACAGATACTTTTCTATGTACTTATTATGGCGCAGCAAGTGATATACTACCTAATCATCAGGTAGAACAAAAGATGTTAATTCCCGAAATCAGGCAAAAGCTCCAGAACATCTTTAATGGTACAAAGGCAGAATTTGATGAATTTGTGAAAGAGAATTTTTTCGACCTGCATTATCAACCTAAACCAAATGCAAACCCTTTAAATTTAGGCATAGGTCATCTTTGGAAATTAGCCGTAGATCATCCTGAACAACAGGCTTTACCTTGTGTGCACCGAGCACCTATAGAAAACGATGGTGAATACAGGTTGCTTTTGATTTGCTAACAATATTATAAAATTACAATAGCTTTTTTGATTCCCTCACTTGTTTTACAGCAAACTGGTCAATAAAAATTTTTCTGGCGATAAATTTTTAGAAATAAATAAACTAAAAAAGCTGCAAATTAAACGCTTGCAGATTCTATAATTTATAAAGGAAGTTGAACTGTAAATATCGATCCCTTATCTCGCTCACTTTCTACAGTAATAGTGCCACCATGTCTAGCTACTATGTTATAGGCTAAAAATAAGCCAATCCCAAAACCGCTATAATATTTTTCATTCTCTCCTTCTACCCTATAAAAGCGCTCAAATATTTTGTCATGGTCTTTTTCATCTATACCAATACCGTAATCTCTTATTGAAATGAATACTTGCTGACCTACTAGTTTTACAGCAATATCTACCACATTTTTTGTTGGGGAATATTTAATTGCATTTGCTATAAGGTTAATGAGCACCTGACTGATACGATCTCTATCAGCATTAATGTTTACGCCGGCTTGTGTTTCCAGATGAAAGAAATGTCGCTGATGGCTTAAACGAAAATCTTCAACCACTTCTGTTACCAAATCGTCAATCGCAAATTCTTCTAATTTAAGATCTAACCTACCGGCATCAATTCTGCTCAGATCGAGCATATCACCAATTAGCCCGGTTAATTGTATCAACAATACATCAATACGCGAAAGTGAAGAATTTAACTTATTGATAAGTTCTGAAGCTGCTTCTTTTGAAACTAACCGCAGTAATAACTGCACATGCCCTTTAATTGAGGTTACAGGTGTTTTTAACTCATGACTGAGCATGCTTACAAAATCGCTCTTGCGCTGATCTTCATCTTTTAGCGATTGGATATCAGTAGTTGAACCCACCCACATAGTGATATTACCCTCTTCATCTAAAATTGGGGATGCTATATTTAAATGCCATATATATTTGCCATTAGTATTTTTAAAACGCATTTCGGAAACATGTGGGATACCATTTTTAGCGGCCATCTCCAAACCCAACTGAAAGCTTTTAATATCGTCAGGATGCATCATCTGGTGGTAACCAAAATCTCGTAAATCCTCAAATCCCATTCCTGCAAAATTTAACCATTCCTCATTAAAAAATGTTACCTCTCCAGTAGGTAAAGCATTCGAAATCTTTGCAGGAACTAAATCAGCTAACCGTCTAAAATGCTGTTCGCTCTTTTCTACTAGTTTTCTAGAGTTAACTTGTTCTGTTACATCAACAGCAACTACCAATATATCTGCTGTAACACCATTTAAATCAGAAACTGGTTGGTATACAACATTAAAATATATTTCTTTAAGTTCTCCCTTATGCTCTAGTTTAGCCATTATCTCGTTGGCATAAAAAGGCTCACCAGAAGTAAATACATTATCTAAAATACCTAAAAATGGTTGTCCATCAAGTTCTGGGAGGGCTACAGAAAGCGGCTTACCAAGAATTTTGGCAGTTTTTCCCCATACTTCTAAAATTTTTTCATTCGCTGTCTCTACTATTAAATCTCTACTATGTAACACCCCGATGGCTACAGGTGCTTCTTGGATTAAAAATTTAAACCGTGCCTCACTTTTAGCCAATTTGTTATTAGAAATAGATAACAATTTATTCGCTTCAGCCAATTCTTCAGTATATTTTTCTAATAGTCTTTTCGATTGCACCTTTTCAGTAATCTCAAAAGACATTACCAATACCCCATTTCTATTTCCAGCAGAATCAGATAATGGTTGATAGGTATAATCAACATAAGTTTCTCTAATGGTGCCATCAGCATTTTCGAACAATACAGGGCTTTCCTTAACATCTATAATTTCTCCTGTTTCCATTACCTGTCTCAATTGGCCAGCAAAAGGTTGATTGGCCAAGTCTGGCAATATCTCTAAAAAAGGCCTCCCTACAACCTCACGTCTGGTTTTATTCCAGTATTTTAGATTGCTATCATTTATCATCTCTACAATCAGGTCATTACCTCTTATAACTACAACTGATGCTGGTAACATATCTAATATTTGAGCGAGGTTATCATTAGCCTCATGCATCATCTCTTTTGATACTTGTAACTCTTCTATAGCAGCATTAAGTTCTTCATTTGTAGCTTCAGCCTCTTCATTCAGCGCAGCAAGATCTTCAGAGAGTTTGAGTTTTTCCATCTCGCCAATTTTACGCTCAGTTACATCTCTTGTAGTGCCAGAAATAGCTATAACGTTACCATTAGCGTCAAATACAGGATTTAATATATAATCATATATTCTTTTACCCAATACAGCATGTGGAAAAGCAACCTCGCCTCTTATTGATTTTTTTGTAATAACAATTTGATCTATTTCCCGCTCATGCATTTCTGCATGCCAAGGTTCATAACCGTTTTCTAAGAGATTTTTACCAATAGCATCTTCCCAACTTTTGCCCCACATCTCAAGCAATGCCTTATTCGCATAGCTAAATCTATAATCTAAAGAAAATACATATACTAAATCTGGCGTATTGGAAGTTACTGTTTCATACACTTGTTGCTGTTGCTCCGCTATTTCTTTTGCTGTTCTCAAATCAGCCATGGCTTGCTTGCGTAAAGAAATATCACTTGCTGCACCAAACCATTCTAAAATTTCTCCATTTTTATCAAGAATTGGAACAGCTCGAGATACGGTCCATCCTGTACTTCCATCAGCTCTTATTACACGATGCTCTAGTTCAAACATAGTTTTTGTAGCAATGGCTTTACCAATAGCAACATTCACCATCTCTAAATCTTCAGGATGTACATTTTTATCTCTCCAATCAATACTTGGTGCAAAAGTACTTTTTAAAAAACCACGACCATCAAGTTCATACATCACTTCCCAATCTGGGCTTAATCTGTAAACAACATCAGATGTTGCTGTCACTAGAGCCATAAAACGCTCTTCACTTGCAGGTAATTCGTTCATTTAAATAGAAAATATTTTATGAAAACATAGCTAAAATTAAGGACAACCAATCAGATTCGAAAACCTTATCTTATTTAAACTAACCAAGAATTAGTTTAGCTCAGTCTGAATACTGAACAGTAAAATAGCGAAATTGTTTAATGCAAAGCATATGATTATCAAATCATAACTATATTATCATGTTTATTACTAATATTGCCTCATAATTTCAATTAATGGAATCATCAATACTCATCATAGACGATGAAATCAAAATTAGAAGTCTGCTTGCTCGAATTATAGAACTAGAAGGATTTACAGTTTATCAAGCTGAAAATGCTAAGGAAGGTCTTAAAATTTTAGCAAATCAGGATATTTCAGTAGTAATTAGCGATGTAAAATTGCCTGATGCAAATGGAGTTGAATTGGTTAAACAAATCAAAGCCATAAAATCTTATGTAGAAATTATTAACCTTACCGCTTATGGAACTATTTCTGATGGCGTTTTAGCAATTAAAAATGGCGCATTCGATTATTTAACCAAAGGCGATGACAATGATAAAATTATCCCATTGGTTTATAAAGCAATTGCTAAAGCGCAACTGCAACAACGAGTTTTTGAACTAGAGCACAAGATAGCTGTTAAATATAGTTTTAAAACCATTTTAGGTAATTCAAAACCAATAAAGGAAGCTATCTCATTAGCAGAAAAAGTAGCGGTTACTGATACCACTGTTTTATTATTAGGCGAAACAGGAACTGGAAAAGAAGTTTTTGCTCAAGCCATCCATTATGAAAGCCCAAGAAAAAACAAACCTTTTGTGGCTTTAAACTGCAGTGGATTTAGTCCTGAATTGTTAGAAAGCGAATTGTTCGGGTATAAAGCTGGTGCATTTACTGGAGCGAATAAAGATAAAAAAGGTTTGTTAGAAGAGGCACATGGTGGCACACTATTTTTAGATGAAATAGGCGAGATGAACCTCGATTTACAAGCAAAATTGTTAAGAGTTTTAGAAAACCAATCTTTTATTAAAGTTGGCTCTACTATAACTAGTCAGGTTAATGTGAGGATATTGGCTGCTACCAATCGCAATTTAAAAGAACAAGCCGAATCTGGACATTTCAGGTTAGATTTATATTACCGTCTATCTGTTTTCGTAATTAATTTACCTGCTTTAAGAGAACGCAAAGCGGATATTAGTTTATTGGCAGAATTCTATTTAGCATCATTTGCAAAAAAAGTAAATCGACCTAATTTAAAAATGGATGAAAAACTTTTAACTGTGCTCAACAAACACAATTGGAAAGGTAATGTGAGAGAACTCAAAAATGTAATCGAGAGATTGGTTATTTTGAGTGATGGGGAAATTATAGACACCACCAATTTACCAATTGAATTTTTAATAGATACACCAAACTCAAATGCTTTCGATTTGCAAACTGTAGAAAAGCAACACATCCAAAAGGTTTTAATCCATACCAAGAGTAACAAAACAGAAACCGCTCGTTTGTTAAACATTGGCTTAACCACGCTTTACCGAAAAATTGAAGAATATCAGATTAGGGAGGTTTAATTATTTCAATGGTTTAAAACAATTTATTGAAATAATTTTTGTTAAATTTGATATATGAGCATTCAGTATTTATCAAATGAGAACGGGCAAATAACAGCTGTTCAACTTTCTATTGAAGATTGGGAGAAGATAAAAAGCGTATATCCTAATATAGATAATATTGATTTTTCTTTACCTCAATGGCATAAAGAAATTCTAGACCAAAGGTTGCAAGCTATTGTCGAAGATCAAAAAAGAATAAAGCCAATCTCGAAATTGATGAGCGAACTTGATAAATAAGTATGGTTTATAGCATACATTATTTTGATGAAGTAAAGTTTGACATACAAGAAGCAAAATTTTGGTATAAAGATCAAAAATCTGGATTAGAAAAACGTTTTGCTCAGGAAGTCAAAAAAACGCTAATTAGAATTCAAAATAATCCAAATGGTTATGAGATAAAATACAAAGACGTAAGGTCAGCTTTTACTGATATTTTCCCTTACGCTATTCATTTTTTTATTGATGACAAATACAGGAGAATAATTATCATTGCCATTTTACATCAAAATCGTAATCCAAAATTACATCAAAGTAGATAAGCCTATTAGATTTTTTCAATATGATAAAAACCCTTCCAAAATGGAAGGGTTTTTTTATGCTTAAAATTTATAAAAATAGCTTAACTATTTGTAAATCAGAATTATAAATAGATGTATCAGCTATTGGTTTAACAATTGGTATAGTGAACGAAATTAATAATCACTATGTACACAATTGTCTTATTTCTCACCCTCCTCGTCTTTTGCTGGATCATCTATAAGTCCATCGATTGGTTCGAAAACATCTAATCTTATGCTAGCACTATTTATCATTTCAATAGCCGTTTTCCTCTACATGGTTTACGTGCTAATTAAACCAGAAAAATTTTAATCTCTTAGTCGTTTTGAAATGTCGTTAAATATCCTTCGACAAGCTCAGGATGACAATTATCCGAAAAAAAATGAATACAGAATTCTTAGGCATCATTGCCACATTCATCCTCACACTCGTTATTGCTATCCCGTTAGGAAAGTACTTGGCAAAGGTATTTGCAGGAGAAAAAGTCTGGACAGACTTCCTTAAACCACTAGAAAGTGGGATTTATAAACTTTCAGGTATCAATCCAAAAGAACAGATGGATTGGAAACAACACTTAAAAGTTTTATTACTCATCAATACTGTTTGGTTAATTTATGGCTTTTTTGTTTTGTTGTATCAAGATAAATTGCCATTTAACCCTGATGGAAATCCAGGTATGACTCCTGATTTGGCATTTAACACCATCATCAGCTTTGTAGCCAACTGTAATCTACAGCACTATTCTGGAGAAAATGGTGTGAGTTATTTAGCGCAGCAATATGTGTTAATGTTCTTGCAATTTGTAAGTGCCGCTACGGGAATTGCAGCTGCAGTTGTACTATTTAAAGCTTTTAGAGATAAAACGACCACAACTTTAGGTAATTTTTGGGAGTTTTTCGTGAAAGCAATTACGCGTTTGTTACTGCCACTTGCTATTGTAGTAGCCTTGCTTTTAACCTTTAATGGTACACCAGCAAGTTATGATGGTAAAGACCAATTTATTTCTATGCAGGGCGATACTGTAAATGTTTCTCGTGGTCCGGCGGCACAGCTGATAGCAATTAAACACTTAGGCACTAATGGAGGGGGTTATTTCGGAGCCAACTCTGCACATCCATTTGAAAATCCAAGTTACTTTACTAACATGGTTGAGATGATGTCGCAAACCATTATCCCAATTGCGATGGTGATTTGTTTTGGTTATTTCATCCGTAGAAGAAGATTGGGATGGGTGATTTTTGGAGTAATGACCATCGGGATGTTAATGCTGATGATACCAAGTTTAACATCAGAATTAGGTGGAAATCATGCGCTGGCAAAATTAGGAATTTCACAAACCACCGGTGCAATGGAAGGCAAAGAGATGAGAATTGGCCCAGCTGCAACCGCTTATTGGAGTACTTTAACAACTGTAATTTCCACAGGTTCCGTAAACGGGATGCACGATAGCACCATGCCGTTAACAGGTTTATGGCAACTATTAGCAATGATGATTAATGGATTGTATGGTGGTTGTGGAGTTGGGATTTTAAACTATTTCATCTACCTCATCATCGCAGTTTTTATATCTGGATTGATGGTAGGCAGAACGCCAGAATTTTTAGGTCACAAAGTGGAAGCTAGAGAAATAAAAATCGCTGCCATAATTACCTTGCTAAGCCCTTTTTTAATCTTAGCAGGAACAGCTTTAGCATCTTATGTATTTACCAATTATAGTGAAGCAGCTTGGGCAGTGCAACCAAAAAATTGGCTCAACAATCCACAATTCCACGGTTTTTCTGAAATGTTATACGAGGTAACATCCTCAAATGCAAACAATGGTTCTGGCTTTGAAGGATTGGGAGATAATAATATGTTCTGGAATATTTTAACAGGTATCATCATATTTCTTGGTCGATTTATACCAATCATTGGTCCTTTAGCCATTGCAGGTTTATTAGCCAAAAAGAAATTTATTCCAGAAAGTGCAGGTACGTTAAAAACAGATACCAAAACATTCGCACTGATGACTTTCGCTGTAATCTTGGTGTTAAACGCACTTTCTTATTTTCCCGCTTTGGCATTAGGGCCTATAGCAGAGTATTTTACGATGTTAAAATAGAACTGTCACATTGAACCTGTCGAAATGCTTTTGTAAGTCCTTCGACAAGCTCAGGATGATACCTAAATCAAAAAAAATGAAATCAAATAAATTATTCGAGCCAGCATTAGTGCAAACAGCGCTCAAACAATCCTTCATCAAACTTAACCCAAGGGTGATGATTAAAAACCCAGTAATGTTTACTGTGGAGATTGGGACCTTAGTTATGGCTTACGTGACCGTTTACTCTATGTTCAACACAGGAGAAGGGTCACCTTTATATAACTTCTTCATCTTTTTAGTGCTATTGCTAACCGTTTTGTTTGCCAATTTTGCAGAGGCCATTGCTGAAGCTAGGGGAAAAGCACAAGCAGATAGTTTGCGTAAAACAAGAGAAGAAACTCCAGCTAAGGTAGTTTTGGCTAACGGAAGTTTTGAAATCCGTTCCTCAAATACCTTAAAAAAAGGTGATGTTTTCATCTGCGAAGCCGGAGATATTATTGCAACTGATGGAGAAATTATCGAAGGAATTGCAACGATAGATGAATCGGCTATTACTGGAGAATCCGCACCTGTAATTAGAGAATCTGGTGGCGACAAATCATCAGTAACGGGAGGAACGAAAGTACTATCTGATGAGATAAAAGTTAAAGTTACTACCGAACCTGGCGAAAGCTTTTTAGATAAAATGATTGCTTTGGTTGAAGGTGCATCTCGTCAGAAAACACCTAATGAAATTGCTTTAACAATCCTCTTGGCAAGTTTTACCTTGGTTTTTATCATTGTATGTATCACTTTAAAACCATTTGCAGCTTACGCCAATACGCCAATTACCATTGCAGCTTTAATTTCGCTGTTTGTGTGTTTAATCCCAACTACAATTGGGGGTTTACTTTCTGCCATCGGCATTGCCGGAATGGATAGGGCTTTACGAGCAAACGTAATTACCAAATCGGGAAAAGCGGTAGAAACAGCCGGAGATATTGATGTGTTGTTATTGGATAAAACAGGAACCATCACCATTGGTAACCGTAAAGCGACTAATTTTTACCCCACCGATGGCGTAATCATTAAACAGTTTATTGATGCTTGCGTATTAAGTTCGTTAGCTGATGAAACACCAGAGGGAAAATCTATTATAGAACTTGCCAAAGGCGATGATCATAAAGTTTCAGAAACCGCACCTGCTGAATCGGAATTCATCAAGTTTACTGCAGAAACCCGTTCAAGTGGATTAGACACAGCCGATGGTAGAAGAATTAGAAAAGGCGCTTTTGATTCCATTAAAGACATGGTTCAAAAAGCTGGCAATGTATTTCCATCAGATATTGAAGAAAAAGTAAAATACATCGCCTCTAATGGCGGAACACCATTGGTTGTTTCAGAAAATGAAAAAGCTTTAGGTGTAATCGAATTGCAAGACATCATAAAACCAGGCATCAGCGAGCGTTTTGAACGCTTACGTAAAATGGGCGTAAAAACAGTGATGGTTACTGGCGATAATCCTTTAACAGCTAAATACATTGCCGAAAAAGCTGGTGTAGATGATTTTATCGCGGAAGCAAAACCAGAAGATAAAATGAACTACATTAAAGATGAACAGGCTTTAGGTAAGCTTGTTGCAATGATGGGCGATGGTACAAATGATGCGCCTGCACTAGCTCAAGCTGATGTTGGTGTAGCAATGAACAGCGGAACGCAAGCTGCAAAAGAAGCGGGTAATATGGTCGATTTAGATAATGACCCAACCAAATTAATAGAAATTGTAGAGATTGGAAAACAACTCTTAATTACTAGAGGAACGCTAACAACTTTCTCCATCGCAAATGATGTGGCTAAGTATTTCGCCATCGTTCCTGCCTTGTTTATTGCTTCAATTCCTGCTTTGCAAAGCCTAAATATTATGGGTTTGCACACACCTGAAAGTGCAATTATGTCGGCGGTAATTTTCAATGCGATTATTATTCCAATTTTAATTCCATTGGCATTAAAAGGCGTGGCTTATAAACCAATAGGCGCCACTGCATTATTAAGAAGAAACCTATTTATTTATGGAATTGGAGGAGTTGTAGCACCTTTTATCGGCATTAAACTCATCGATTTAGTAGTGGGGTTATTTGTGTAAACGACCTGTTATTCTGAGCAAAGCGAAGAATCTCAAAGTTATATCCTTCGACAAGCTCAGAATGACAAATAAAAAATCGGTGTAATCACCTTAATCAATGAAATCAATTTAAAAATAAAATGAAAAAATATATCATTCAATCAGTTCGCTTAACACTTGTATTATTAGTGTTGTTGTGCGTAGTTTATCCCATCAGTATTGCTTTAGCAGGAAAATTTAGTAAAGGCAGCGGTGGTGGAGAAAAAATCACCAAAAATGGAAAAGTTGTGGGTTATGCTTTGTTAGGTCAGTCGTTTACCAAACCTGAATACTTTTGGGGCAGACCATCTGCTGTGGGTTACAATGCTGCAGGTTCTGCAGGTTCAAATAAAGGTCCATCAAACCCAGATTATTTGAAAGAAGTATCGAACAGAATTGACACTTTATTGAAATATAATCCGACCATTAAAAAAGGCGATATCCCAGCCGATATGGTGACCGCATCAGGTAGTGGATTAGACCCAAACATTTCTGAAAAGGGTGCCATTATCCAAATCAAAAGAATTGCGGCGTATCGCAAAATTGACGAAAGAAAAATTGCAGAATTAATTGTAGCCAATACAAAACAACCATTCTTAGGTCTATTCGGACCAACGACTGTAAATGTGTTGAAACTGAATTTAGCTTTGGACGAAATCAAATAAACCGTCATTGCGAGGAACGAAGCAATCTTAAAGCGAAACATACTTATTCAATTAAAGGTCCTTCGACAAGCTCAGGATGACAAACCTTAAAATCTGTGTAATCACATTAATCTGTGAAATCAATATAAAAAAATGAAAAAACTAATCATAGCAGCTGTAGCATTACTTACAGCATCAAACTTACAAGCTCAAGAAACATCAAAAATTAAAGTATCAGGCTATTTAGAAACCTATTATGGTTACGATTTTAACAAACCTGTGGATAATAATAGACCATCATTTGTTTATTCGCATAACAGACACAATGAAGTGAATTTAAACTTAGGTTTTATTAAAGCAAGTTACGATAGCGAAATGGTAAGAGCAAACATCACCCTGATGGCAGGAACTTACGCCAATGCAAACTTATCAGCCGAGCCAGGCGTGCTAAAAAATATCTTTGAAGCTAATGCAAGCATAAAATTAAGTAAAACCGAAAACCTTTGGATTGATGCCGGAATTTTCTCATCGCACATTGGTTTTGAAAGCGCCATCAGTAAAGATTGTTGGGTGTTAACTAGAAATATTTCTTCAGAAAATACACCTTATTACGAGGCAGGTGCAAAATTTACTTATGGCACAGCCGATGGTAAATTAACAGCAACCCTTTTATACTTAAACGGTTGGCAAAAAATTAAACGTCTAGATGGTAATAGTAAACCAGCTGGCGGATTGCAGTTAACTTTTAAGCCAAACTCAAAAATAACCTTAAATTACAGTAACTATTTAGGTGCTGAAGGTGAAAATGCATTTCGGGTAAATAGATTTTACCATAACTTTTATGCAATTGCGCAGTTAACAGACCAATTCGGTTTAACAGCTGGATTTGATTATGCTACGCAACAAAAAGTTAAAGGTCAATCGGCAAAAAGCGAAGTTTTATCTCCTGTATTAATTGCACAATATAAAATCGACCCAAAATGGGCGGTTGCAGGCAGAGCAGAATATTACAAAGATAGTGATGGGGTTTTCATCGCCACTGGCACACCAAACGGATTTAAAACAATGGGTTATTCGTTAAACTTAGATTATGCCCCCATCAGCAATGCTGTAGTGAGGTTAGAAGGCAAAGTTTACGATAGCAAAGACAAAATTTTTGTAAGAGATTTAAGTAATGTAAATCATAATGCAAGCTTAACGGCGAGTATAGCGGTTTCTTTTTGATTTGATAAGTGCGGCCAGCTGTCAATAGAAAAATACTTATTTATTAGAGATCCTTCGCTTTGCTCTGGATGACAAAACTGTAAAATCTGTGTAATCTAATTAACCGGTGTAATCAATTTTAAATATGAATGATGTAAAAGACTTCTTAGATTTAGTTAAAAAAAACCGTAGAGGTAAGTTAAAAATCTACATCGGGATGAGTGCTGGTGTAGGTAAAACTTATCGGATGTTACAAGAAGCACATTCACTTTTACGCAATCAAATTGATGTGAAGATTGGATATATCGAAACACATTTCAGAAAAGAAACCCACGATTTGTTAGCAGGTATTCCGCTAATTGTTAGGAAGAAAATCTTTTACAAAGCCAAAGAGTTGGAAGAAATGGATGTGCAGGGAATTATCAATGCACATCCAGAAATTGTAATTGTAGATGAATTGGCACACACCAATGTTGAGGGCAGTAAAAACGCAAAGCGATGGCAAGATGTATTGGATATTTTGGATGCCGGTATCAGTGTAATTTCAGCAGTTAATATTCAGCATTTAGAAAGTATAAATGAAGATATTGAGCAAATTACAGGTATCCCGATAACAGAAAGAATACCAGATAAGATACTAGAAATTGCAGATGAAATTGTAAATATAGATTTAACGGCTGATGAATTGTTGAACCGATTAAAGGAAGGCAAAATTTATCAAGCCAATAAAATTGAGCAAGCTTTAAATAATTTTTTTAAGCCAGAAAAGATACTTCAGTTAAGAGAACTGGCTTTAAAAGAAGTTGCCCATCAGGTTGAAAGAAAAGTTAATATTGAGGTTCCAAAACAAATTAAGCTAAGGCAAGAAAAGTTTTTGGCTTGTATTTCATCCAATCAGGAAACGGCTAAAGTGGTGATTAGAAAAACCGCTCGTTTGGCATCTTATTATCACTCGCCTTGGTTGGTTTTGTATGTGCAAAGTAATAATGAAACCGCTGATAAAATTAAGTTGGATAAACAGCGATATTTACTCAATAATTTAAAGTTGGCAACAGAATTAGGTGCAGAAGTTATTCGAATTAAAAGTAATGAGATTACAAAAACCATCATCAACTTGGCATTGGAAAAAGAGGTTACCACCATTTGCATTGGGAAACCACATTTCAACCTTTTTCAATTAATTTTAAGTACCAGTGTGTTTAATCAATTGCTAAAAGCGATGGCAAAAACAGATACAGATTTAGTTATTTTATCTTAAATCAAATGAACATTAAAACAAAACTTAGACTTGGTTTCGGCTTTTTATTCCTAGTGGTAATTAGTTTCGGAGGCATTTCCTTATATCATATCAATGAAATTTCAGAGCGTTCTAAAGTTATCTTAAAGGATAATTATAAATCCTTAATGTACGTAAACGAAATGCGCATTGCACTCGATAATGAAAATGGGAACATCAATTTAAATAATAATTCGGCATTTGATAAAGCACTGAAATTAGAGGAGAATAATGTTACAGAAACTGGCGAAAAAAATGCTGTTATCGCATTGCGGAAAGCTTTTACAACGGTAACATCTCAAAATATTTCTTCTGTTCAAAAGAATGTAGCGATGGCTCAAATTCGTTTACAGCTAAGGAATATTGATGAATTAAATATGAATGCCATTGTCAGAAAAAACGACAACGCCACTAAAGCCACAGAAAAAGCAACCATTTATTTGAGCGTTACTGCATTCGTAAGTTTTCTAATCCTTTTTACATTCATTGTTAACTTTCCAGGTTTTATTGCTAATCCGCTTAGAGAATTATTAGAAGGCATTAAAGAAATCAGTCGCAAAAATTATAAGCAAAAATTAGAGTTTAAAGGCAATGATGAATTTAGTGAATTGGCGTTGGCCTTCAATAAAATGGCACTCGAATTAAAGAACTGGGACAATACAAATGTTGCACATCTAAAATCCGAAAAACAAAGGATTGAAACGATTATTGAGCAGATGCAAGATGCGATAATCGGACTAAATGAAAAACAAGAAATCCTATTTTTAAATAAAGTTGCTAGTCAGTTGTTAAACTTAAATTCAGCAAATGTAATTGGAAAAAATGCAATAGAGCTAGCAGAAAAGAATGATTTATTAAAAAGATTACTGACAGAAAATATTGGAGAAGAGCCTGTTAAAATCTATGCAAATGAAAAGGAGTCTTATTTCATATTAGAAAATAGAGAGATTGTTATCCCTAATTTTGATGAGCCAAATGAGCAAACTTTAATCACCGCTGGTAAGTCTGCTGGTAAGGTTTACATCCTTAAAAATGTAACCAAATTTAAAGAGTTAGATGAAGCCAAAACCAACTTTATTGCAACGGTTTCTCACGAATTAAAAACACCCTTATCATCCATTAAAATGAGTTTAAAACTGTTGAATGATGAACGCGTTGGTACAATGAATGAAGAACAAAATCAATTAGTAACGCACATTAAAGAAGACAGCGAAAGGTTGTTAAAGATAACCAGTGAACTGTTAGATTTAGCACAGGTAGAAACTGGAAATCTGCAACTGAATTTGGTAAAAACTAATCCTATTGAAATTGTGAATTTTGCTTTGGATGCAGTTCGTTTTCAGGCACAACAGAAAGATATTAACCTCGAATTAAATTGTGCAGATAAACTTCCCTTTGTGAGTGCAGATGTGCAAAAAACTGCTTGGGTATTAGTTAACTTTTTATCAAATGCTTTGAGGTACAGCAGCGCAAAATCTAAAATCAATATTGATGTTTTCGAAAAAGATAAGTTCATCACCTTCTCTGTAAAAGATTTTGGAAAAGGTATTGAAGAACAATATCAAAAACGACTTTTCGACAGGTATTATCAGGTGCCAACAGATGGACAAAACAAGTCTGGCTCTGGGTTAGGCTTAGCCATTTCAAAAGATTTTATTGAAGCAGAACAAGGTAAGATTTGGGTAGAGAGTTCAATTGGTGAAGGAAGTAGGTTTAGTTTTAAATTGCCCTCCTTATAAATTAATTCAAGCTTATAATTATTATTAAATGGGAAGTATAAAAACTTCCCATTTAAATTATATAGGCTATCTCCTCTACTTTAAACCTTCTGTGGTCATTAATACTCGTTTAATAGTACCATCAGCATTATATTTTAGCTCATCAATAGCAACCGATCTACTATAACTTCCACCGCCATTTTGTAAAGAGCCATCATGATAAATGAAATACCATTTCTTTTTAAACTCTAATATGGCTTGATGGTTGGTATTACTATTACCAGCAACTTCATTTAGTAAACCTTTATAAACATAAGGACCATCAATTTTATCAGCCATGGCATAAGCAATCTTTTCTGGGAAACCTGTCGCATAAGAAAGATAATATTTTCCTTTTCTTTTATGGATCCAAGGTGCTTCAGTAAACTTAAAACCTTCAAAGTCCATCTTCTTAATTTCTCCATCAATTTCTATCATGTTAGGTTTTAATTTCACATAATAACATTCTCTATTTCCCCAAAACAACCATGCTTGGCCATCATCATCAATAAAAACAGATGGATCTATACACGCCCAAGAATGGGTTGAAGCAAAACAATCTTTATTTGTTAACATGGGTTTACCCAATGCATCTTTATAAGGCCCCTCAGGGCGGTCGGCAACACCAACACCTATACCCGACCAATTGGTACTGATATACCAGTAGTATTTGCCATTACGTTCAATCACTTGTCCGGCATAGGCAGCTCCACTTTGGGCCCAAGAAAAATCAGTGATCTTCATCGGTACCGGATGCTCTACCCAATTTTTAAGATCTGTAGTTGAAAAAGCAGCCCATTCTTTCATTTTATAACCTTTTTGATCTGCAGCAAAATCAACTCCTGTAAATAACCATAAAGAATCTCCCTTAACTATCGCAGCAGGATCAGCAGTAAATTTATGTTTAATGATAGGATTACCATTAGATTTAAAACGGTATAAACTATCTGATTTAATTTGAGCACTTGCATTAATGGTAATTAATGTACTTGCTGCTAGCAAACAAAACCTAACTATTTGCTTTGGGTAATTTAAAAATAAAGCATTCATATTGTATATATTTGATGTGTTTTAATTATCGATTTCATTTGGTTAAAAGCTCAGCAGGTACGCCACCCCATTTATTATTTAAACGTTCAGCTTCCTCTTTAGTAATGCCAATAACAGAACCATGTCTGGGATTAAAGTTTTTAGTAAAACTTTCTGGCGTAGCACTGAAATTGTACAAATCGGTACTGCGCTGAAACTCATATCGCAAATTCTTATATAAATCATACATTAAGATATGCGTATCAGCACCATTTAGTTTAAAAACACTAGATCCTTCAACTACAATTCCTTTGGCAGAATAAGCATCTAGATATTTAAACTCTTCTATCCATGGCCCATTAAGTGTTTTTGCAGTAGCTTGCTGAATGCCATTTTTAATCTCCTTCCCATTATCGTCTTTAGTATTCCCTTTATAATAAAAATGATAAGTACCATCTTTATAAATAATATCTCCATCTATTGCACCGTATTTGGCACTAAACATCAATTTAGGTTCTTCCTCAAAAGCCGTGAAATTGGCATTGGCATAAGCTGCATAGAAATCTAGTTTAAGGTTATCTTTATACCTCACCGTAAAATAGACCAAATATTTATCAGCACCAGGATCGTAAATAGTTTGTGGTGCCCATACCCATTTAATATTGGCAAATTTAGCAGGGTAACTTTTTTCTAAATCGATAATTCCATTGCTCCAAGTTAATAGATCTGCAGATTTTAGCATAACTATACCCGGATTATGATCCCAGCCATTTTTAACTGTAAACATATCCGTTGCAACCATCAAAAATGTTTTTTCATCTTCTGCTCTAAGGATGTGAGGATCTCTAATACCTCCAGTCTGCGAAATTTTAGACGATTCGATAATGGGTTGATTGTTATTTAACGCAAACCAATTGATGGCATTTGCACTTATACCAAACCTTAATTGCTCTTGTTTTTCACGTTCTCCAGAACCTTCAAAATAAGCAAAAAGATAAGCATCGAAATTTTTTTCTTGGTAAGCTATGTTTAAAGGAAAAGATTTGGTGTCTTTGATTTTTCCTGAAGTAATTGTTGCTGTAACTTTAACCTCTACTTTTGGTTTACCAAGTAAAGATCTTTTAAGTAGTTTACCAGCATTACTAACATAATCTTTACGATTTGATACCCATGTTATTTTAGATCCATTTTTACCTAAGCTATCTAATATTAGATCCCATTGCAGATTTTTACTGTAGCCAATAGGAATAACTAGGGCTTTAGCATCCAAAGCCACTTTATCTTTATCAGAAAGCGACATACTATTAGGCGATTGATAAGCCAAAGCTACCTCAGCAATAAAGATACTTAGTAAAACCAGTAAGCCACCTAGCTTAATAATTTCAGGTAATTTTCTTAACATCATGTTTTTTTTATTTATGGCTATGTAGCTTAATCTGCAAATTTTAAATTCCAATGTTTGGCTAGCTTTTCTGCTTCTTTTAAAGTGAGCTGTATTACTGCTGGGTGTTTGGGAGATGAAAAATTAGTAGCTTTCATTACACCTTCGTTTAAATGACCTAAATCTTTAAAATTCACAAAATCTTCAGTTTCGCTAAAACCAAAATTATGTGGATTGATTCCATAAATATCATACATCAGTACATATTTATTCGTGCCAATTCTTTTCCAAACATTTGGAGCTTCACAGGCTTTTGGTTCCGGATCGTACCATTTATCATCAAAAACATAACCTTTATTGATGGCTGTTGATCGAGCTTGTTTTATCCCTGGCACTCCATCGTGTGGTACATAAAACATGTGATAAGTGTTGCCAACCTTCGTAATATCTGCATCGATGTATGATATATCTTTGGGATAATCAAATAGCAATTTAGGCTCGGTTTCTAGTCCACTAAAACTTTTATTGAGATAGCTATAGTATAACTTGTTTTTACCATTACCGAAACGCATCGTAAAATACATCATCATTTTTTGCTCTCTTTCATCATAAATCAGCTCAGGTGCCCAAGCACAACCAATTTCGGCCAATGCCGGAAAAGCTTTGTCAACTCTGATGATCGACCTTGTCCAATTAATCAGATCAATCGATTTCATTAAAACAATCGAACGGTTATTTCCCCAACCAAATGCGGCACCATCTCGCTCCCACTCCGTATCTCGCAAACCCATTTTTTTTGCATAGATATGCAAATCCGTCATAGCCATATAAAACGCACCATCTGGCCCTCTGGTAATATGCGGATCTCTTATCCCCTTCTGTAAAGCAATGGTATCTCCTGCAATTACAGGTTTAGCCTTATTCACATCCGTAAAGGAATAGCCATCTTTACTTAAAGCTATGTACAAGCCGTGGGTATCATCCTTAAAGTAAACCATCAGGTAAGCACCCATATCTTTTTCTGTAGGAATTTTAATCTTTTGCTGCGCTATAGTGGCGATGCTTGTAGAAAGTAATAAGCACAAAATCAAGCATTGTCTAAGTAATTTCATCATGGCTTACAATATTTGGTCCACCGAAAATAAATAATAAACGTTACAATGACGATTATTTTTAATAAATTATGAAATTGATTTTTTGGAAATTACTGTCAGCAGCATTTGGCAATTTTTGCCCTGCCAACGTTGCAATCTTTTCCTAAAATTTTACAATTTTAGGAAAAGGATTTTTACTTATGTCAGGTTTAATTAACAGCAGGCAGTTAACACAACACTGCAATTCTTTAAAGGAATCAATAGAATGCTTGTTTTTTTTTACATGAATGGCTACAACTCGCTTAAATACTAGAACAATAACATACCACTCAAACATTATTATAGAATAAACAATTGTCAGTTATGCACTTTTTAATTTAAGTAATTTACTTAATTTAGCTATCCAACCTTATTGTTTTATTTATCCCTACATAGCCTTTTTGGCGACAACTATTCATGCCAATATCTAAGCTCAGCATTCTTGATAAATTTTCTATTAAAAGAGAAAATACTTTTTGGTCTGAACTGATCGGCAACCCTGCCCTTTTTTCTTTAGAAAGCAGAATATTTCATGGCATAAGCATAGGTTTAATTATTTTAATTGCCATTTATATCCCGTATAATCTGTATGCTGGCCTTTACATGGCTTCAGTATCTGCTTTGCTAGTGTGTTTATTTATTTCACATCAGTATTATTATTCTAGGTATCATGGTAAAGCACATAACAACACCATATTTGGCCTAATAGGTATGGTCATATTTGGCGTCAATTATTTCTACAACTCGGGCATTAACGGTTCTACCGATTTAATTTGGCCTGCTTATTTATTATTGATTTTTGCCATTTCGCCTTACAGGCAACATATCATCTGGCTTATTGTTTATCTCTTGGCGTTTTTAATCATACATTTTATTGAATTTCGCTATCCACATTTGGTAAAACATCCATTTATTGCCGGAGAAGGACAATTTATAGATCGAATTTCAGTTTTTCCCATTCCAGTAATAGGTATATATATTATCGTTAATTATTTTAGACGAAGCTATGATAGAGAGCGAAAGGCTACTGAAGAAAAAACACTTGCTGTTGAATTAAGTAAAGCACAAATTGTTCTGCAAAAAGATCAACTTGAAAAAAGTAACATCGAAAAAAACAAGTTAATGTCTATCATATCGCATGATTTAAGAACCCCGTTGCTCAACGTTCAAAGCTATTTAGCACTTTTAAACCAACATGATATAGATAATTCAGAGCGCAAGGAGATTGAAAAATCTCTATTACATGCTACCAATAATACTGTAGAAATGCTCTCCAATTTACTGCATTGGTCTAAATCACAAATGCAAGGCCCTGCTGTAAACTTAATAAAAGTTAACCTTTTGCAAACATTAGCTTCAACTTTACAAATAGAACTTGCCAATGCCTTAAAAAAAGAAATAGCCTTAACTTATCATATCCCATCGGATTTAACAATAATTGCCGATGTAGACATGTTGCAATTGGTGGTGCGTAATGTTACTAGTAATGCCATAAAATTCACTCCACAAGGTGGATCAATTACTGTAGTTGCTCAAATAGTTGCAGATAATTGCAAAATAACAATTACTGATACCGGCAAGGGAATTCCGCTAGAACAGCAACAAAATATTTTCACTATTAAATCCGAACCTTCTATTGGAACAAATAATGAAAAAGGAGTTGGCTTAGGATTAGTATTATGTAAAGAATATATTGAATTGCAGGGCGGAAGTATTGGTTTTGAAAGCAAAGAAGGCATGGGTTCTAGCTTTATTATATTTCTACCCAATGCCATCAACTAAACATATCTCTGCTATAAGCTAAAGTCTTGAGCAAATGCCCATTTCACCATTTCATCTAATACAGGTCTCAATTGCTCTCCTTCTTTGCTCAATCTATAGGTTACAAAAGGAGGCACTACATTTTCAGCAATACGAATAACCAAATTATCTTCTTGCATCTGCTTTAAATGTTGAATCAGCATTTTTTCTGTTACCGCTGGTATCAATCTTCGTAATTCACTATATCTTTTAGGCCCAGATAATAAATGAAAAAGTATGATAGGTTTCCAATGCCCTCCAATTTTTGACATTACATAACTTACTGGGCAACTTGCCTTAGTAGCTTTTCTATTTGAATTAAATGTCGAATTTTCTTTAATAGCTGTCATGATACATACTTTGGGGTAAGTACTTGTATAAAAGTAAGTACAAATATAACTTTGTATTCACATTAAAACATAATCATCATGAAAATAATTTTAACCGGTTCACTAGGAAATATCAGTAGGCCACTTGCAGCTCATCTTGTAGCGCAAGGCCAAGAAGTAACCATCATTAGTAGCAATAGCAAGAAAAGCGAAGAGATAATTAACATAGGTGCAGTCCCTGCCATTGGTTCAGTAACAGATGAAATATTCTTAATTGATACTTTTACCGGAGCAGATCTGGTTTATCTAATGGTACCAAATGATTTTTCAGCTCCTGATCTTAAAGCGTATATTAAACAAATCGGAGTACATTATGCCAATGCAATTAAAGCAGCTGGTGTAAAAAAAATAGTTCTATTGAGCAGCATCGGTGCACATCTTGCTGATGGAACCGGCCCGATTGCTGGTTTGCAAGCTGTAGAACAAATTTTTAGAAAATTCCAAGAAATCGACATCCTATTTTTACGTCCAGCGTATTTTTATAATAATTTATATGCCAATATAGATTTAATCAAGAATGCTGGTATAATCGGCGCCAATTATCCAGCAAATTCATCAATAGTTTTGGTAGATCCTGAAGATATTGCTGCATTTGCCGCAAAAAATATTGCTGGTGGTTTTTCAGGTCATAGCACACTTTATGTAGCAAGTGATAAACGTAGCCTTAATGAAGTTGCTGCACAGATTGGAAAAGCTATTGACCAACCAGAATTGCCTTGGGTTGAATTTAGTGATGAACAAGCATTATCTGGAATGATAGGTGCAGGATTACCCGAAGAAATTGCTAAAAACTATGTAGAGATGGGTAATGCCATTAATAGCGGTATCTTATGGGAAGATTTTGAATTAAACAAGATTGAACCTATCGGTGCGATAAAATTAGAAGACTTTGCTCTCAAATTTGCATCGGCTTATCAAAATTAATCAGAGACTATTACTCAAAACAAAATCCTCTAATTACTTGGAGGATTTTGTTTTATAGGTTTTATTATTCAATATTTATTTTGTTTAGGATAAGACTTAAAGAGATTGGAATTTCATCTGCGATCAATTTATCTCTAATATCTGGGAAAAAGTTTGCTTCATTTTTCTCTTTAGAATCTATCCGCCATGCATGTCTATCAATAGTTAAGTTAGCTTGTATTGTAAGTTTATTAGTGATTTTTTTAATAGTAGCCAAAAATTCGATCTGCTTTTTTATTCCTTTCATCTTTAAATCCCCAACAATTTTGTAATTATCTTTTTGAGCCGTGAGGGTAATTGTTTTAACCCTCATTTGTGCTGTTGGGTACTTAGCGGCGGCGAAAAAATCATTTCCCGCTAATAGCTCATCTACTTCTTTTCTTTTTTTAGCTTCTTTATTATCTGTACTTCTAATACTCTTCATATCTAGTGTAAAATCACCATTTATCAATTTGCCATTTACACTTTCATTTACCATACCAGCTGCCAATAACAAAAACCCATAATGTTTATTCCCTACAGATTTTGGTCCTTTCCATTGTATTTTACTTTGTTTAACATCTAGCTTGTACAAACTAGGTTTTAGAATTTGCTTTGCTTGCGCCAAGCTTACAACAGAAATTGATGTAAAAAGCAGGCTTGTAATTATCAGTTTAAATGTTTGTTGATGTTTCATAACGTTATTTATTAATATTTTAAAACAAACCTATAGGTCATTATTAACGGTAACATCATTTAAACTGTAAAAAGAACTGTAAAATTTGTAAATTCAACCTTTCAATTCGCACTACCATGGTTCCTAAAAAACTTGCGGCTTATTTACTTGGGTTTTTATCCTTATTAGTAATTGCCATGATGCTCGCTTTTAATTTACCTAGCACTACAGATTTTGATGCTGCTAAACAAGAGATCATGCTTCGAAACATAGGCCATCAACTATTGTCAAGTTCTGGAGATCGTACCTCAAGGGTTTTACCAGTAAAAAAGATAAATGAAAATGAATTTCAACTCAAATTTGAGAACGAATTTAGTTTTCAGCCAGACTCTTTGGTTAATATTGTTAAAAATGCATTAGCAGATAATAATATTAGTGAAAATTATATCGTAAATGTTATAAAATGTAACAGTACAGATGTGGTATTTGGCTATGCCATTTTTAAGAATAAAAGAAACAATATAATGGCATGTTCTGGTAGAATGCAACCCAGAAGCTGCTATTTTATTAATTTGAAATTCCAAAATGATGGGATGAGTACTAAACAAAAAGGATATTTATTAGGCAGTTTGCCCTTATTAGCTTTTGTTGGTTTATTATTTAGCAAAAATTTAAGAGCAAGTAAGTCGAAGATATCAAAAAACGTTAATGAAAATATAATACAGTTCGGAAATGTCTATTTCCATGCAGATAAACAATACCTGATAATCAATGGGATTGAAACTGAACTTACCACTAAAGAAAATAAACTCTTGCTGATTTTTGCTACATCTCCCAATAAATTAATAGAACGAACTCGTTTACAGAAAGAAATTTGGGAAGATGATGGGGTAATTGTAGGCAGAAGTTTAGACATGTTTATATCTAAATTAAGAAAGAAATTGGCAGAGGACCCTCACATCCAATTGGTTAACATACATGGTAAAGGATACATATTAAAAGTAACAAATAGTGCAGTTGAAAATTAATTACCTAAATTACTAACGTAAGCTATTGATATTCAATTTAGACACCTATAAGTTGTAATAATTTTACATTGTTAACTTTTAAATACTAGCAAATTTTTATTAATCTAATACATTTGTAAGTTATATCTACCAAAGTAAAAATGAATAAAATTGACCTAACTAATTGCGACAGAGAACCTATACATATTCCTGGTAAAATACAATCACATGGTTTTTTGATCGCAGTTGATTATGCTAACTATAACATTACTTATATTAGTGAGAATACTAGTGCTATTATTGGCGAAAATGCAACTAATCTATTGCAAAATCCAATAAGCATTTTTTTTAGTTCATTGTTTGGCAACAATGAGGGGACTGAATTGACACATTTGCTTTCACTTGGAAAAAGCCAAGGTTTCGATCTTATCAATCCCTATAAACTAAGAATAAAAGAAGAAGCCTATTACTTGATCATCCACCGCTCTGGAGATCATTTAGTGCTAGAGTTTGAATTGGCCACACTGCAATATGATATTCAACACATTATTGGAAAAGCAGTGTCAGAAATCTTAAGTAACAAGTCGATAGATTCATTACTACAAAAAGCAGCTGAAGAGGTTAAAAATATGATCGAGTATGATCGGGTTATGATTTATAAATTTCAGGAAGATGATCATGGCGAAGTTGTTGCTGAAGTAAAAAATGATGATCTTGAGCCATTTATGGGGCTGCACTATCCAGCTTCCGACATTCCTAAACAAGCAAGAGAGTTATATAAGCTAAATATGACCCGCATCATTGCTGATGTAAATACAGAGAGTTCTCCAATCGCTACATTTGAAGAAGGAATACCATTAGATCTTACCCACTCTAGTTTAAGAGCTGTTTCTCCAATCCATATCCAATATTTAAAAAATATGGGGGTTGAGAGTAGTTTCAGTATATCATTAATTGCACATGGAGAACTTTGGGGTCTCATTGCTTGCCATAACTATAGTCCTAAATTTATAGATTACAAAGCTAGAGAAGGGAGTAAACTAATTGGTAACATACTTTCATCGGCTCTAGAATATAGGCAAACGGAAGAGACAAATGAACACGATCAATTGTATCAGACAGCAGTGACTGCCCTATTTACCAACCTAGAAAAAGACCCAAATATTGTAACTGCGCTAACCTCACATTCTACTACGCTTTTAGACGCAACTAGTGCAACTGGTGTAGCCATACTTTTTGAAAAGAAAGTACACACGCTTGGTAACGTCCCTAATGCAACGCAGTTAGAATCATTACTTAACTGGCTAAAGCTCACTGTAAAAGATTCGGTATATTATACCCATCAGCTTTCGGCAACTTACAAACCCGCCGAAGCGTTTGCAGACGTTGGCAGTGGTATCTTAGTTAGCCTTTTATCAAAAGATATGGGCGAATTGATTGTTTGGTTTAAACAAGAAAAGTTACAAACCATTAATTGGGCTGGCAATCCAGAAAAGCCTGCTGAAAAAGGTGCTGATGGCATAATGCAGCTTTCTCCTCGCAACTCTTTTGCTTCTTTTGCAGAAATAGTTAAAAATACAGCAAATAGATGGAGCAAAGCCGAAATAAGCGGCACCATTAAACTTAGAGAAAAAATTAACAATACTATTAATAAACGAGCAGATGAAATTAGGCTATTAAATGAACGATTAAAACTAGCTTACGAAGAGCTGGATACTTTTAGCTATACTATCTCGCACGATTTACGAACTCCACTAACTTCTATAAAAAGTTATACCGAACTTTATATTGCTAAAAATAAAAATGTAGAAGATCCTAACAAGAAATTGTTAGATAGAGTTTTAGTTGGAGCAGATAAAATGCGATTTCTAATCGATGAAATTTTAAAGCTTGCAAGAGTTGGTAGGGCCGAATTAGAGCTGAGCAAAATAGATGCTGAACTAATGATTGCTGATACGGTGCAAACTGTAATTTCTGCTTTTAAAGCAGAAAATGTAGCAGTAATTATAGAAGATTGCCCAATGGTTGATGGTGATGCAACGTTAATCGGTCAGGTATTTACCAATATCATTTCTAATGCAATAAAGTACTCTACAAAATCTGCAAACCCTAAAGTAACCATTAAGGGAATAGTGGAAAGTGGAGAAGTAATTTATTCGGTTGCTGATAACGGCATAGGAATTGAGATAGATCACCATGATAAGGTTTTCGAATTGTTTCGCAGAATGGAAAATGTAAAAGATTTTGAAGGAACTGGAGTTGGCCTATCTATTGTTAAAAGAATCATGGACAAACACAATGGTAGAGTTTGGTTTGAGAGTGAATTGAACAAAGGCACTACTTTTTATTTAGCATTTAAAAAATTATAAACAATAAAATGGGCAATCCAGATATATTTTATGTAGAAGACGACCCAGATTACGCTTTTATTCTGGAAACAGCAATTAAAGAAGTAAAGGAAGAGTTAACTGTGGGAATTGTAGAAGATGGCATGTTGGCACTAACAAAACTACAAGCCTTAGCTGACAGTAAATACAAACCTAAGTTGATCTTATTAGATTTAAACTTGCCAGGTCTATCTGGTTTAGATGTACTAAAAAGGATTAAAGAGATGCCCTTTTTAAAATACATCCCTGTTATTTTATTTTCTACCTCAGATGATCCTAAAGATGTTAAAGATTCTTACGAATATGGTGCCAATGCATATGTAACCAAACCAGATGGCTATAATAATCTTTTAGACTGTTTAAAATCTATGCATGAGTTTTGGTTTATGCAAAACCGTGGTATCAACTAATTAAAATTTAATGCTTCAAGAAAAATTAAAAGCAGAGACCAAACAACAACACGATCAGCTAGAACAATTAATGTTTGTTGGCGATATTATGAGCCGCACATTAACTATCGAACAATATCGAAATCTTGCAGTTACCAATTATCTTATACATAGGAAGTACGAAAATCTTATTCATGCAGCTTTAAGTAAAGCAACTGCCAATCAATTGGATTTGGCCAAACGCGAAAAGACTGCTTCATTATTAGCAGATCTCAAAGAATTAGATGTAGATACTAGCGAACTCGAAGATAAAAATGCTATAACTTTATTAAATAACACTACAGAAGCTTATGCCTTAGGTGCAATGTATGTGCTTGAAGGTGCAACTCTAGGGGGTAGTGTAATCTATAAACAGTTAAAACTCAACCAGAATTTTGAAAATGGTTTTAACTTCAATTATTACACTATATATGGTAAAGAGCTAATCAATAATTGGCAAAGCTTTTTACAAGTATTAAATGCTTTACCAGAAACAGATCATCAACATGCCATAAATGGTGCAAATATGATGTTTGAGCAAATTGCACAAGTTGCAAAATCACAAAAAGAGCAGACTGTTTAGTTAGTCATTTTTCTATTTGCTTTACATATATGTATGCTCCACAATTCACAATAATAAAGGCAGGCTTAAATAATACCTATATTCCTTTTGCTTAATTACTACTAAACATTACCAGGAAAAATACGTATCACCTAAAAGGTAACCATCCACCCTATTTTTGTTCGCTAATAAAAATTCAATAATCTAAAACTTAAATAAGTTGTTTATTATCTAATTATACGTTGTGGGCTATACGCGATAAAATATTCTGCTCCTTTTTCTACTGTTAAATTGGTATCAGGTACAGGAATATTAGTATAAGTAACTTTTAATTCTTGTAATAAGGTTTCTAAAAATTCTTCCATTCCTTTTGCAGCAACTTGTACAGAAACCGTTGGAAAATATACATTTTCGATAGCATTCTTTCCTGCTTCGTCAACAATACTTAACTTCCAGTTTTCATCTTTCTTTAATCCGTTTTCTTTGGTGGCATTGTTTAAATGAAATAGATAAACTTTTGCTTGCAGAGGTATATTTTCTTTAGTCATAATTGCTGTTTAACACACAATTTGTGCGTATTTTGATATTAAATTGCTATTCTTATAGTTAACTAATCGGCAATTAATGGAGGGATAGAAATATCCAAACAGAGATTGTACAGGCTGGAGAAACATCTCGCCTATTACACCGGGCTACAAATATAACCTTAATGCTTCAGTTATTTGAGCTTTAATTAAGATTGTTTTATTTCAGTGATTAATGAATACTTAATCACATTTAAAACATTTCATTTACAAGTTAATTATCGCTTTTTTATACAGCTGCCCTATCGGAATAAAAGTTTGGTTGGAAAGAATAATATTCTCTTGTACAATGCGACTGATGTAAGTTTTATTAACAAGATAAGAACGATGTGTTTGCAAAAACATGGCCTGATTAAGTTTATCCAACATCCCTTTTAAAGTATGATAAATTACATGTACCTCTTTAGCTGTTACAATTTTAATATAGTCTTTACAACCCTCTATATAAATAATATCACGCTGTTTTAAATTTATTAGGCCATTTTTATCTTTAATAAAAACTGTTTCTATATCGTTTACAGATACCTCAGCTGCGAACTTTATTTTTTCGATTGCCTGCGCAAATCGCTCGTAGGAGAAGGGTTTTAGCAAGTAATCTATTACCCCCAATTCAAACCCTTCAAATGCATATTGTTTATAAGCAGTAGTAAATATCGTTTTTGGTTTTTCTTTTAATGCCTTTAAAAAACTAATTCCATCTACTAAAGGCATTTCTATATCCAAAAAAAGTAAATCGATTTTATTTTTGGCTAAATACTCAAAAGCTTCAACTGCATTTCTAAACTTCGAGACTAATTTTAGCCCAGGAGTTTCATTAATATAATGTTCCAGTACCTGATGTGCGAATGGTTCATCGTCCAATATTATACACTTCATAGTTGATTAATTTTTAATTCTGCAATATAACTATCATCAGTTTCTTTTAACAGCAATTGGTTTTGGTTAGGGTAATATAATTCAAGTCTTTTTTTAATATTAACCAGCCCTATACCACCATGTTTAGTTTTAATCAGCAATGGATTTGTAGGTAAACAATCGTTAGCTATTATAAATGATAATATACCATTTTCAATAACGAGTTCTGCGGTTACCTTGGCCTCATTCTCTACTTTATGTTTCCCATGTTTAAAGCTGTTTTCGACCAGTGGTAAAAATAACAGTGGAGGTAGTTTAATAGTAGGAATACTCTCAGGTATCTTTAATGTAATGTGGGCATTAGGAAATTTTTTTTGCTCAATTTCAAAATAACCTTTTAAAAAATTAACCTCTTCTTGCAAGTAAACTTCTTCCTGATTGCAATCATACAGTATATATTGCATCATTTGTGATAAAAGCAAAATAAACCTCGATGTGTCTTTAGAATTGGTTAAACTCATTCCATACAAGCTGTTTAGTGTATTGAATAGAAAATGAGGTTGTAATTGTGCTTTAAGTAGATTGAGTTGCAATTGTAAATGGTCAGTTTCTATTTTGTGTCTCAATACTTCATTTTTGTAAGAAAATCTCGAAAATGAAATACATAAAAAGGCAATTAGGTCTGTCATTATCATGTTCCAGTCTAGATAAAAACCACTTTTAGTATATGCAAAAAATAGGTTTTCTGGCATACCAACAGTAAATTTAGCAAATATCCAAGCCAGTGCAATTTTTACAAATGGTAGTACAAAAACGAAGTAAATTATCGTAAGTATAAAAAGCCATGTATATTTTTTTCTAAACAATAATTTGGGTACAGCCCATCGATAATAAGGAATGATAAATGCTGTATAAACTATTCCAAAAAAACATATACTTAGGTAAGGGAAATCATTATTTGGAATTGAAGGTAAATTGATTAATTCTAAATTATAAGAATATTTGTAGATAGCTACATAGCATAGCCATATCAATATTTCTAGGCCAATAGGAAAGTTAATTAAGCTTTTTTTAATCACACCGCTAAAATCGACATATTAATTTGTTTTAACTTATAGTTTCGACTAAATGGATGTTTTGCACGATTAAACTCTCAGTATCTTTTTTGATAGTCGTTAAACCTACACTGGTCGAATTTTCAATTCAACCCTTGTAAAATATGGGTTCATTTGCATATCAAATTAAACAATTTCATTTATTCCTTTATTATTTCATCCTAAAACACAAAACAAATGAAAATCAGAATTGTAATTAGCAGCATCCTATTTTTATCTTATTTTTTGAATGCAATGTTAGCATTTGCCCAAAAACCAAAAACCCAATTTACTATTTCACAGCAAAAGGCAATTAAAGAAGTATCTCTCAAAGATTATGCATCTTTTAAAAATTCGGTTAAACCATTAATAAATGAGATGAGTACCAAACAGATTATCGGCTTGGGAGAGGGTACTCATGGCACAGCAGAATTTTATAAAGTTCGTTATTGGATTACACGTATCCTAATAGAAGAGAAAGGCTTTAATCATGTCGCATTTGAGAACGACCTAACTGAAACTTGGATGCTTAACGAGCAACTGGCAACCACAACAGATTTAAATGCATTGATGAAACAATATATGCTCAGCTTATGGCAAAATGAAGAAACCAAAGAACTTATACAATGGATTAAAGATTACAATACTAAACACGATAAAAAAGTAAGTATCAATGGTATCGACTATCCAGTACAAAAACCAGATATCTTAATGTTACGCCAATTACTTTCAAAAACACAAAACATTTCACTATTGCCTGCAATTGAATCTATGTCTGTAGCTGCAGATTTACAAGATGGAGCTTGGTTCGGCATGAATAAAAAAGACTACAAGATTGATTGGCAAACTTTAAGTCCGATGGTTAAAAAAGGATATGTGACAGCAGATTCTGTTGAAACTGAATTAAAGAAAATGGAAATAGAACCAATATTAAAATCAAACCTACTTTTGGCAATTGGCAACTTAAAACAAGGTTTTGAGCCATTTTACAAACGAACTCCCGAAGGTGCTAGAGATAGTATTATGGCATACAATACAGCACAAATAATTAAATCAACTAACGATAAGGTAGTAATTTGGGCACACAATGCGCATTTAGGTAAAACTGGCATCTATAATAATGCTGTTGGAGGTACAGGAGGTTATATTTTAAAGTTATTCCCTAATAATTATTTTGTTCTCGGTACAGGAACAGCAATAGGAAAATTTGGAGGCACTACAGATGCAAGAGCAGTAAATAACAGTCCAATATTACCTTATCAATTAGAAAATCCAATTAAAGGTTCATGGGAAGAGTTTTTAAGTTTATCAAAAGCTGCTAACTTCTACTTTAAAACAGCTGAACTAAATACGACTAATGAGGAAAAACCATTAAGGTTTATTGGCTACGGAGTAAAAAGTGGTAAAACTACTTATTATAGTTCTAACCTAAGCGATTTATTTGATGCTTTTTTATTCTTAAAACAAACTAATGAGCCTACAAGCCTGAGATAGCATTTAAAATTTTAGCCAATCATTCACAAAGACCCTTAAGAAATTAAGGGTCTTTGTGGTATGGTATGCATTATTAAAGTCATATCCGCTGAGTTTAATTTTTTCTGTTCCCGTTTGTCGAATAATTTTCGGCGTTCGTCGAGCATTAGCATCTGCTGGTATAATACAGCAATTTACGATGCAACCTTTTGCCTTTTGTGCCGTCTTATATACGAAACCAGCCTGAAACGGGGCGGTAAAAAAGTAAAATAATTAACAAACAAAAAGATTTAAAAAATATAAAGCATATGAAAACTTCTATCAAATCATTAATTGCAGCAGTAGTAACAACAGTAGTTTTAACAGGTTCGGCAGTAGCAAGCAAAGCAGCAGAAGGCAATGCAGTAACTGTACTTTCTGAAGTTAAAAAAGTAAACAGCATCAATGTTTCTGGTAACGTGAAACTGATATTGGTACAGAGTGCAGACGAGAGCGTGAAAGTTTACGACAGCTATTTCTCTAAAAATGCATTGGTACAGCAAAAAGATGGCGAATTGCGCATCAGCTCTTTCAACAAAGAAGCTTTAACGGTAGTGGTATATGTAACCAACCTTTCTTCGATCTCTGCATCAAACAATGTATCGGTTAGTACTTTTGGAAAGTTCAGCGTACCTAGCTTAATGGTTGATTTGAAAGATCAGGCAACTGCTAATTTAAACACCAACACCATTAGCCTTTATACCAACCTAGGTGGGCAGACAAACCTAACCTTAACTGGCGAAACTATGGATTACAGTGCGGTATTGGGAAGCATTGCAAAAGTAAACTTGGCAAGCTTTAATGCACAGAATACTGATATCCAAACCAAGAACATCAGCATTGCTAAAGTTGCTGCTCCAGTAAGCATTACAGATTTATACAACCTTTAAAATTCATAATCCATCATAAATTTTAGTTTAGTTTTAGTTTAAAAAGATGCGGGTGGATGTCCGCATTTTTTTATGCCCAAAATTTAGGTTCTAGATAACAAATAAATTAAACAGAAACGTCTTAGTTTGCACTAAGACGCTAATGGTTTCCGCCCAAAACTTTTGAGAGCTGTTAATTTAAGGCAGTTTCTTTCTGATAAGTTATAAAATTGCAAGCAAACTCAGATTTTCCCTTTTTCTTCGGCAAAGTTCCTTTACCATGTCATTTTCATTCATAGCCACAGCCCACGCGGGTCTCAACTCAAAATGTGGTAAATTACTGGTAAAAGTTTTCTGCTTCCCAGCCCAGGTTAAACCAATAGATTCGCCAAGCTTGGCTACTTTATTATAAAGTGGTGAATTATCGTTGTAGATGTAGTCTCCTGTTGAAGTTTTATCGAATATCCATATCTCAAAAGATAATCCAAACTGATGATCACATAAACAACTTTTGTTAACGCTATCAGTATCTTCACAATTGATTAATCTGATTTGGATACCTTGAGCATTAGCCAGCCTTATCAATTCTTTCGCAAATGGCGCAAGTTCTTTTGACATATTTTGCAAAATAATCTCATTATGAGGATCTATCATATCATTTCCAGAAGCTATTGTTTCATTGCCAATTAATAGCTCGTAAAGTGCATCCCAAGTTTTTGCACTAGGCTTTCCATTTGCTTTAACATAAATTTTTTCTTGAATGGCTTTAATAATAGCTGTTACGCTATTTTGGTATGGAGCAGCTGTAAATACTAAGCTATAAATACTTATCCAAGTTTTGGTGGTGGCAATGCCACTTTGCTCAACTCCAGCTTTAAACTGTATGGCTTTAATTTTGTCTGAATAGTTCATCTACGATAGGGATTAAGAAAACTATTTAACCATGCTTTAAAAATATTTCATCGCATTAGTTATTTAGCATAGCTAAATGACAGTATTTTATTGAAAATTAAGAGCGTAGTTTTGCCTAAAAAAATAATCAGGTATTTTTACCTAGTTACTAATGATTAATATCGATATCTAAAAGTTTATATTTAAGTGCATACAAAACAAGACCTGCAGTATTTCTACTGCCTGTTTTTAACAATAAATTATTTCTATGACCTTCTACAGTTCTGTTGCTGAGAAACAATTTCTCTGCAATTTCTACACTATTTAATTGCTTACAGATGAGTTGCAGCACTTCTTTTTCTCTACTAGTTAGGTTATGCTCATCACCCAAAGTAACAGTTTGATTTTTACTCGCTAAACCTTTACGTAATAATTGCAGCATCGGTATAGTAAAATAAAAACCGTTCTTGTGTACTTCTCTAATAGAAAGTTCAACCTCTTCCGGTTCGGCATTTTTTGCCAAGTAGCCATTTGCACCAGCCTGTATGGTAGCTAAAACAAAACTTTCTGCCTCATGAACCGTTAAAATAATGACACCAATAGCTGGATACTTTTCTTTTAAAATTTTTAAAGTATCTAATCCATTTAACTCAGGCATAGATAGGTCTAGCAAAATTACATCTGGTTTAGTTACAGATGACCCACATAATTCTAACAATTCCCTACCATTTCCTGCTTCAAAAATTAACGACATTCCATCAAATGTACCAACCAAAGCCACCATTCCTTTTCTAAAGAGTTTTTGATCATCAGCGATAGCAATATTAATATCCATTGGTATAATTTTAAAAAATGAAATTATAAAAAATGGATGTTATAACACTATAATGTTTGTTTTTTTTTAGTTTAGGAGAAAATTTAAAACAATCATGAAGCCTATTAGCGTTCCCACCATCCCTGTTAAAGATGCACAAATTAGAGTAGAAAATTTTAGACATCAGTTTAAAGCATCTGTTCCCGAAGACAATATCCCAAGAGCTGTTCTAATTCCCATTCAGGACTTGATGGCCATAGTAGAAAAATATTCATCAGTTGATGAAAATGGGGATATTACCAATAAACTTTCTGGAGTACGTGCTTATTTTGCAGTAAAAGAAACAGATAAAGCATTACCAAATGATATTACCGCATTAATTGTTCCAGTAGATTTAGCAGGTAACGATTTGATCAAAAATACAGCTATTGCTGTTAGTGCAGAAGATGATGATACTGGCATTTACGATTTTACCAAACCATGTCCAGATTTATGCGACACTAAAAGCCCATTATTTGTTCCATAAGTTATGTTTGTTACCTACATTGTTCCCTTAAGTATCTTATTACCAATCTTTTTTGGTCTAATTAATTTAAAGCAGTTATGGGATGGCCCAAAAATACTTTTATACTATCTTTTGAGCTCGGGACTAATTAATTTAGCAGCAATTTTATTAGTTAGGTTTGGCATTAAAAATAATTTACCACTCTTACACCTTTATACAATAGTTGAAGCTGTATTGTTATTAAGTTATTTAAGGACTTTGTTTGAGGACCATAGAATTAAGAAAATTATACTTTACACTACCATCCTCTTTCCATTATTATGTATCGTAAATTTCAGTTTTATACAAAGCATTTTCACATTTAACACTTATACAAGGCCCTTAGAAGCAATTTTAATCACTTTCTTTTGTATGTTATATCTTTATAAAAATGGTGTAACAGAAAATTGGCTTAAAAAACCTTATAGCTGGTTCAATATGGGCATACTTATTTATTTTCCAGTGGCCTGCATCATTTTTATCTTATCAAATTACATGGTATTTGTGGGCAAAAACAAAATATTAAACTCTATGATTTGGGATATACATGCCGGTTTATCAATGTTGATGTATGTGTTATGGGCCAAGGGTTTTAGCTTAATTAAAAATGACAGATAATATCTATATCCTCATTTTCTATGGTATTCTAATAGTTTTTGGGCTAGTAACCTTTTTCCTTATTCTTTACATCCGCAATCAGAACATGCTTTGGCAGCAACGCAAACTATTTCAAGAAACAGAAATACAACAGCAGAAAGAATTGTTAAGTGCGGTAATCGAATCGCAAGAAATAGAGCGGAAACGTATAGGGCAAGATTTACATGATGAAATTGGCGGAACGTTATCAGCTATAAAGTTGATGCTAAATGCAGCCAAACAGAAAGATCAGATCAACACAGATACGATTTTATCTGCAAAAGAGCTGATTGATAAAATGATTGTTGATGTTAGAAATATATCTCATGATTTATCCCCTCCTGGTTTAGCAATGTTTGGTTTGTATACAACAATTGAAGGTTTTGTATCGCTAATTAATGAAACAGGAGAAATTAAAATAGAAATTACCCATCAACCTTTTATTGAAGAAAGAATACTATCTGAGAAAGCTGAATTGGCATTATTTAGGGTAATTACACAATTGATTGCCAATACAATTAAACATGCAAATGCTACCCATATTAACATTGCTTTTAAACCAACAGAAAATAAATTAAGTATTAGTTATATGGATGACGGAAAAGGATTTGATGCCGCCGTGTTATCGCAACACAAAGGTATAGGTATGCAAAATATTAAAAGTAGGTTACAAATGATTAATGCTTCTTACGAATTAGATACTGCTCCGCAAAAAGGTTTTAAAATTGATATCACTTGTAATTTAGATTTGTAAAATTAAATCTTCTGTAATAGCTATCGGTTTCCTACCTTTATTGCATTTTAAACCAAATACTTTGAGAACAACTATCCTACTCCTACTCGCTTCCTTACTTTTTAGTACTATTTGTTTTGCACAAAAAACTGGCACCATAACAGGCGTCGTGCAAAATGCAAATACCAATGAGTTATTGGCTGGGGCTAGTATAAATGTAGAGGGTACAACCATTACAGCTTTAGCGGATAGTGTAGGAAAATTTAAAATCAGCTTGCCCGTTGGTACCTATAGCATTAATGCTAATTATGTTGGTTATTTACCTCAAACAAAATACAACATTGTGGTAAGCTCGGGTAATATCCAAATTGTAAACTTCGATTTACAACCCGAATCTAAAAGCTTAAATGAAGTTGTAATTAAAAACAATAGAAATAGGTCTGCTATAGCGGCAGATATGGTTACTCCACTTTCTGTACAGCAATTAACTACAGAAGAAATAAAAAGCAGCCCAGGCGGTAATTTTGATGTTTCGAAAGTGGTGCAAACCCTGCCAGGTGTGGGTATAAGTAACGGAGTTGGCGAAAGAAACGATATCATTATACGCGGTGGTGCACCAAACGAAAATGTTTATTATTTAGATGGTATAGAAATTCCAGTATTGAATCATTTCCAAACGCAAGGCAGCTCGGGTGGTGCTCAAGGTATATTAAATGTTTCTTTTATAGAGAGCTTAAAACTATCTTCTTCTGCCTTTGATGCAAGATATGATAATCCACTTGCCTCTACTTTTGTAATTAAACAAAGAGATGGAAATGCAGAACGTTTATCTGGTAATGTTAGAGTGAGTGTAACCGAATCGGTACTTACATTAGAAGGTCCACTTTCTAAAAGAACAACATTTTTAGCCTCAACAAGAAAATCTTATCTGAGTCTGCTTTTTAAATTGATCGACTTGCCTATTAGACCAGATTTTAATGATTATCAGTATAAGGTTACCCATAAATTTAATGAAAAAACCACCCTTACCGCTATTGGCTTAGGTGCGGTAGATCGTTTTTCTTTTGCGCCGACTAAAGAATCTACCTTAGAAAACACTTACGTTTTAAGATCAACTCCTTATATTAATCAATGGAATTACACAGTAGGTTTTAACCTAAACCGCAAGATTGAAAATGGTTTTATGAATTTCAGCATTAGCCGTAATACATTTAACAATACTTTAGATAAGTTTGAGGATGAGCAGAAAATTGAAGCTAAAAGAAGTTTACTGGTAGAATCTGAAGAGACAGAAAATAAATTCAGGTTTGATATTAATAAATTCATCAACGGATGGAAATTATCTGCTGGTGTGATGACACAACTGGTAAGTTATCAAGCCAATTTGTTCAACAGAGTATCTAACGAAATCAGAAATACACAAGGCGATGTAATTAGCCCAGAACAGGTAATAAGATTTAATAGTGAGCTAAGCTTTTGGAAATATGGGCTATTCTTTCAGGCTTCTAAAAATTTATTTAACGAAAAATTATTGGTCTCTGGTGGTATCCGAAATGATATGAATAGCTTTACTGATGGTGGCAATAATCCTTTAAAAACACTTTCTCCTCGTTTATCGCTTGCCTATCACCTCAATTCTAAATGGGATATTAATGCATCTGTTGGTACTTATTTTAAAATTCCACCTTATACCGCTTTAGGTTATATCAATACTAAAGGCTTGGCTGCCAACCAGGATATGGATTATATCCAATCTACCCATTATGTATTAGGTACACAGTTTTTACCCAGAAATGATTTGCGTTTTACAGTAGAAACTTTCTATAAAAAATATCAGGACTATCCAGTATCGGCAACAACAGGTATTTCTTTGGCTAACCAAGGAGCTGAATATGCTTCTGTTGGTAGCGAACGATTGTTAAGCATTGGAGATGGAGAAACTTTTGGTTTTGAAGTATTTGTGCAGCAAAAATTGGTTAAAAATTTCTTTTATGTAGCTAGTTATTCTTATGTGAGAAGTAAATTTTCTGGTTTAAATGGTCAATTGATTTCATCATCTTGGGATAATGAAAATCTACTTTCTTTAACGTTAGGCTATAAGCTAAAAGGTAATTGGGATCTAGGTTTAAAATACCGTTATGCTGGCGGCTCTCCATATACCCCATTCAATTTAGTAGCATCGCAGCAAAACTATGTAACCCTAGGCACTGGTGTTCCAGATTATAGCAGACTTAACACAGAGAGATTAAATGCCTTTAACCAATTAGATTTTAGAGTTGATAAAAGAATTAACTTTAACAAAACGGCTTTAAATCTTTACGTAGATATACAAAACATCTTAAAAAAGGAAAATGATAATTTCCCAAAATATACTTTTAAACGTACGGATGATAACTCTGCATTTGTAACAACAGATAATCAACCTCTAAGAGCAGATGGCTCTAACGGGGTTCCTTTTATTCTATCAACTAAATCGGGAAATCTGATCCCAAATATTGGCTTAACGTTTGAATTTTAGATCATTTTATGTTTCAATTCTTTATATCTAGATCTGCCTACCGGAATTAATTCTCCGTTTTTTAACAACAAGCTGTACTTGCTACCAGACTGTACCATAATCCGCTCTGCCTGATTTAGCGGCACTAGATAAGATTTATGCACTCTATCAAAAGAATGAGACAATAATTGCTCAAGCTTCTCCAATGATTTATCGTGTAGTTCTTGTTTGCCATTTTTTAAGTGCAGTTCGCTATAAATTCCAGCACCTTTAATGTAAACTAAATCATCAATAGCAATTAAACTTACCCCTCCCGACTTTTTAACAGCCAAAAACTTCATCTCATTTTCGGTTTTAACAGCTACTGTTTTTAATCTTGTAAATGCCAAATCTAAGCGCTCCTGATCAAATGGTTTAGCCACAAAATCTATCACTCCAAACTGATAGGCTAAAATAGCCTTATCTGTATTAGCTGATACGATTATAGTATGAAAAGCACCCGCAACCACCTTTTCTAATACATCGAACCCATTTTCTCCATTCAAATTTAAATCGAGAAGTAAAACATCGATTGTATTTTTAGCGATATAATTTAAACCTTTACCTAAGGAATCGCAAACTATTATACTAAGCAAATTGTGCTCAAAAAAATTTGTAGTCATTCGTTCCAATCTTCTCGCTATCCTAGCTTCATCTTCAATAATTAAAACTCTCATTTAGTAAATATTTTAATAGTGCTCAACCAACCATCAGGCAACTCTTTAGAGGTAAAATCCCATTGGTTTTGATAACTTTCGGTTAACCTTGCTTTTACATATCCAAATCCACCACCTCCACTGTTTACATTAACTTTAATCCTATTTTTTGCCTGAGTTTGAAAGCTGTATACTTTATATTTTTCGTTAACAGAATAACTCAACTTAAAATGAATTGAACTTCCATCTAACGGAATGCTGTGTGTTATTCCATTTTCTAATAAGGTATGGATCAAAGCAGGAGGAATTTGCTCCCCTTCATCAATACCTATATCCTCCCAAGTGTAGGTTATTTCTTTTCTAAAATGCATTACCGATAAATGTGTTTTACACAATTCAATTTCCTGTCTAATCGGAATTAATTCCTTGTCAGCAATGGCATTCATTATATCAAATTCGCCTGCCAGTGCCTGTATAAATGCGGCTCCTTGCTTTGGAGATTCCTCTACCCAATCCATTAAAGAGGTTAAGGTATTTTTTAGAAAATGTGGTTGTATATTTTTCTTTATCAGTTCTAATTTTAACCTCGATGATAATAGAAGCGATGATTCGTATTCCTCTTCTAGCAGCCTTGTCCGTATAGCATGCAGGTACAACATGCACAATATAATGATGGTAAAACCTAGAAATAAACCAAAATCATCTTGCACATATTGATGAATTAGCACGCTAACAAATAAGCCAACCAACACAATAACAGCCCCTTTTTCTTTCCTATAGATGGAAAACAAGACAACAATCATTGTTGCGACCCACATTAGTGTGCTGTACAAAAAAGCTGTTTGATCATAATGCCTAAAGTTGATGATATACACAGCAATTAAACCTACAAATTGAAGGCAAAGTAACCATGTCTTTTTCTGAAACTTAAATTGAATGGTAAAATATAGAGGAACCAAAACAGCAATAGCAAAGGTAAGCCACCCAATAAGTTCTAATCTTAAGTAAAATCTATTATAGGGTATGTTGAGGTAAAACTTAATATATTCTAAAATTAAAAGCGTAAAAAACATTAAACAAATAATAGCGAAGATGAGTATAGTATGCTCTTTTTTAATCTTATTTAGATACAAAAACAAATAATAAATTGCTGCGATTAAAAAAGCTCCTGCCATTAAATTAACAAATGCCATCATTAATAAAGGCGTTTTTAAGAGCTCATCGTAATTACCTAAATGAAAATCTGTACCACGATTAATCTTAGCCTCGTAAGTTTGTGTAACCCTTAATGCAACTTGATGAATACCAAGATTTGATAAACTATCTGGAACTAAAAAACAACTTGTTTCTGTTCCTGGAAGCTCAGGTTCGCCATCTTTAGCAATTACCCCATTCTTCCCAATTAAAATACCATCCCAATAAACCTCAAACGCACCAAATGAATGTACAATTAAGCCCAGTTTCTGATCTGGTAACGATTTCAAATTCAGCTTTGCCCGTACCCAAAAAATTTGATTTCCTTTATTATCTCGAACATCTTTCCAATTCGAATCATCAAATTGCTTTTGCGCCCAAAGTTGTTGATCTCCCGTTTGGTAAATCGGTTCACCTTCGTCATAAAACACCGCAGATTGGCATCCACATAACATTAAAATCAAGAATAGATAAAGCAATCTTTCCATAGTGTAAAGTTAATACTAAGATGAGATAGATTAATGCAGTTCAAAAGCATATAGAGCCGTTTACAGGTTTTTGCAATTATCGATAGTGCAAGGATATTAAACTTGCATCATGAAAAGATTACTAATCACGATTTTAATTTTAAGTTGTTGTGCATTTGGGATGGCACAAAAACAAAGCTCGCCTGTAGGAGTAGTTATACAAGGCTTAGTGCAAGATGCATCAACAAAAACCGCTATTGCTTATGCAACAGTAAGTGTAAAAGACAATGACTTAAAACTAATCGTAGCGGTTATAACCGACGAAAAAGGTAATTTTAAACTTGAAAATGTACCATTAGGAAAATTTAATATACATGTTAGCCTAATGGGTTATCAAACCATAATTAAACCAATGCAAATTGAAATAGCCCAAAACATAGGAACTATTTTATTGCAGCCCGACACCAAATTATTAAACGAAATATCGGTAACTGGCGAAAAATCTTCAATCAGTTTAAAATTAGACAAAAAAATATTTGAAACTGGAAAAGATGTGTTATCGCAAACAGGTTCTGCAACTGATCTATTAAATAGCGTACCCTCTGTAAGTGTAAACCCTGCGGGTGGCGTAAGTTTAAGGGGAAACAGCAATGTGCTTATCCTAATTAACGGACGTAGGTCTGGAGTTGTAGAAGGAAATGCACTCGAACAAATACCTGCAGACCAAATAGAGCGTGTAGAAATTATTACTAATCCATCATCAAGATATGATGCAGCAGGCGCTGCAGGAATTATCAATATCATTTTAAAGAAAAATAAAAAAATTGGGATTAATGGGCAATTGAGATTAGTAGGCGGTATCCCTAACGAAACCCGTATTATGCCTAGCTTAAACTTTAAATCCAATAAGATCAATCTATTTTCAACTTTAGGGCTTCGTTTATCAGATTATGTAGGTTTATACCGAACCAAACAAACCGTAAATAATGGCAATATTTCCACTCTCCTTAATCAACAACAAGATGAAAATAGACATGACGATGCGAGGATGTTGTATGTTGGCGGCGATTACGCCATTAATGAGCATCATACCATAACCGCAGCCTTTTTAAAAAATGCTATAAATGATCACGATAAAACAGTTTTAAATTACAATTATACTACTGCAAAAAATTTAGATAGCAGCTTGGTACGTAATGGAGAATCTTGGGAGAAAAGGAATTACAATCAGGTTGAATTTAACTATACCAAAACCTTTCAAAAGCCTGGTCAAAAATATACTATTGATATGCAATATGATTTTTGGAACAGCGATAAAGAATGGGTTCTGAATACTAAAAAACTTATGCCTACATTAATTAATGAACCTGGTATTAGAACAAGTTCAATTGGTGCCAGCAAAGACCTAATGCTTCAAACTGATTTTGTTAAACCATTAGACAGCATTTCAACAATAGAGCTTGGCCTAAAAATGGAGAATAGAAAGGTAACGAGCGATTTTCTAGCTGAACAGCAACAAAACACTACATGGCATATTTTTGAGGATATTGACAATCAATTAAATTATAATGAGTTAATTGGAAGCGGATATGTACAGTATGCAGGTAAAAAAGACCGTGTTTCTTATCAATTAGGATTAAGGGCCGAGGTCACAAAAATTAAAATTGAAGATGAAACCGGCGATTATGAAAATGAAAAAAACTATACAAGACTGTTCCCAACACTAAACCTAAGTTACCAACTATCACAAAGTGCAACTTTTCAGGGCAGTTATAGCAAAAGGATAAACAGACCTTCGTTATTTATGCTTTACCCCTTTAATGAACTTACCGACCTCAACAGTCGTTTTTTAGGAAACCCTAATTTAAATCCATCATTTGCGGATGTAATTGAGCTAGCCTATCTAAAAAATTGGAGTCTGTTTACACTCAATCCATCTATCTATTACCAAAACAACAAACAGATCATTTTAAACTATACTTTCCGTAATGCTGAAGGAATATTCATTACCTCGCCAGTAAACATTAGTAAAGAGACCAGAAAAGGATTTGAACTTTCTACTTTATACAACCCCTTAAAATGGTTACAGTTAAACCTTGAACTAAATGCATTTAGCTTTGAGCAAACAGGTACTTATCAAAACCAAAATTTTGATTATAGCGGCAGCACATTAACAGCGAGATTAGGATCGCAACTTAAACTACCTAAAAAATTGGGCCTACAATTGCGTTACAATTTTACGGGTGCCCAGAGCAATGCACAAACACATACAAACGCCATTCATAATATAGATGTTGGTGCCAGTAAAAATCTATTAAAAGATAAAGCTACCTTATTGTTTGATGTTACCAATTTATTTAACCTACGCACATTTACTAGCACAACTACAGGTCTCAATTATAACTTTATGCAGGTAAATAGTCCAAATGCAGCCAGATATAGACTTACCTTTGTTTATCGTTTAAATTTAAAAGAAAACCAATCTGTTAGACAAGCAAAAAGTGGAAATAGGAATTAAAATGAGATGAGCAATTTGACTTTATATGTTATCTTTATTAAAACCACCAACACATGAATTTAAAAAGCACTTTTAAGTATTTATCTACTAGTTTACTTATTTTGGGATTTTCATTCAATTTATTTGCCCAAGCAGATGAAGTAGATGCAGAAATACAAGATATCATTAAAAAATTAGATGTCGTTGGACTATCTGTTGCGGTTGTAAAAAAGGGTGAGCTAATCTTTACAAAATCATATGGATTAAAAAATATTGAAAATAATATTCAGCTTAATAATGAGGCGATTTTTAGAATTGCCTCTATATCTAAATCCTTTTCTGCCACCGCGATTATGCAATTGGTTGCCGCCAAAAAACTGAATTTAGATGATGATTTTAGTGATTTAGTAGGGTTTAAGGTTAGAAACCCAAAATTCCCTAACAAAGTCATTACACTAAAAATGGTTTTATCCCATACCTCAAGTATAAATGATAGTAAAGGATATTTTAATTTGGATGTTATTAATCCTGATAAAGGTACTGATTGGGAAAAATGTTACAATGATTACGAACCAGGCAAAGGTTATCAATACTGTAATTTAAACTTTAATATGGTTGGCGCTATTATAGAAAAGCTATCTGGAGAAAGATTTGACAATTACATCCAAGCTCATATTTTAAAACCCTTACAGCTTTATGGCGGGTATAATGTGAGTAATTTAGATTCAGCTAGGTTTGCAACACTTTATGAATACGGCACAAAAGATAAAAAATTTACTGCAGCATCGGCAGCTTATGCTCCAAGAAGAGACGAGATTAAAGGCTATGTTTTAGGCTATACCACACCTATATTTTCTCCAACTGGCGGAATGAAAATCTCAGCATCTGATTTAGCTAAATACATGACCATGCACATGTATTATGGTAAATATAAAAATGTAAAAATAATATCTAAAAAGCATGCTAAATTAATGCAGACCAAAATTTCTGATGAAGAAGGTTATGGTTTGGCTTTAAGAGAAATTAACGATTTAATTCCAGGCAAACTAATGATTGGACATACGGGATCTGCCTATGGTTTATATAGTGCCATGTTTTTCGATCCAAAAGAAAAGTTTGGAATTGTTGTGATTACGAATGGGTGTAATCCAACTTATACCAATGGGATCAATACTGTTTTAAGGAACACAATTAGTAGTCTATATACCAATTTAATAAAGTAAAGTTACTTTTTTAAGAATATATGAACAGCTTTTTCGCAATTATCGCATTTGTATCTTTTAACTTTAGTAAATGGAATTAATTTGTAAAGTTTAAAAGATTTAACCCTTTGGCTTAAAAAACCCTTTTTACAAGCTGGGCACTTTTGATATTTTCTCTCTTCTTTTAGCCAGATCAATGACGTATTATCCATGAGGATATTTCTTATTAGTTAATTATTCAAAAATTATTTTTTAAGCTGCCCCTTTATGCTAAAAGGCATTCAAACAATTCAAACAAATAAGATTATAATTGGCTATATTTTATAAATAATTTGAGGAACACAATTATTTAGCACCCTTAATACTATCTAAAAGCATTCCGTCAAATTATTATACCTTTTTTAAAAAATAAATAACAACATTTATAATTAGCTGTAATTAATTTTCTAAAACTTTATACAGTATAAGAATAACTAAAGATAACAGATTAATTACAATTTTATAAAATAATTTAATTTTAAATTAATTTTTTAAACAAAAAAAGGGGCTCAATTTGAGCCCCTTTATATGCTGATTTTGCCTTTACATTATTGTTTCCATCCACCGCCTAAGGCTCTATATAAATTAACTATTGCTTGCAGCTTTTGTAATTGATCGCTAACTCCATTTAATTGCGCTGCTAATAAACTTTGCTCTGATGTTAATACATCTGTATAGTTTGTTGATGAACTATAACGCAATAATTCTTGAGTAAAATCTACAGCTTTAGTTAGAGATGCAATTTGTTTTGCCCTAGTTTCTTGTTTTTCATTAGCTGTTTGATAAGCATATAGTGCATTAGAAACTTCTTGTCCGCTAGTTAAAAGCACCTGTTGAAAAGCATAAAATGCGATTTGTTGCTGAGCCTGAGCTGTTTTTAATCTCGCTTTATTTTGTCCTTTTGCAAAAAACGGTTGGGTTAAACCGCCAACTAAATTGTAAAAAATAGATTGGCTGAAAAAATCTTTTAACTGTAGTGTAGATAAACCACCACTTGCAGTTAAAGTTAAAGCAGGATAAAAATAGGTTTTAGCCGTATTTGTATTTTCAAATGCAGCTCTAAAAGCAAATTCTGCTGCTTGTACATCTGGTCTATTTTGCAATAATTGTGCTGAAACACCAGTTTTTAAATCGTTGTAGGCAACTTGCTCGCTTAATGTACCACGATTAATAGCTCCGGGAGCACTTGCCACCAAAATACTTAGGGCATTTTCTGTTTCTCTAATACTTCTCTTTAAATCTGGCAAAGTAACCTGCGCAGCATATAAATTTGCCTCACTTTGTACTACTGCTGCTCCATTAACAACGGCACCCTCTTTAAGTGCTCTCATCGTTTCTACATTGCTTGTACGCACTTTGATAGTTTGTTCTGTAATTTTTAATTGCTGATCTAATGCCATAAGATTATAATAAGCATTGGCAATATTTGCAATTAACTGTGTTTGAACTGCTCTTTTTGCAGCATCACTTTGTAATAGCGTGGCATAGGCAGAGCGTTTGGCGCTACTTAATTTACCCCAAATGTCTGCTTCCCAACTCGTACTTAACTGCGCTCTGTAAGTTTGCGTTTCTAAGTTGATATTGATCCCTGGAGGAAAGTTTAAAGCAGCTCTAGATTGTTTGGCATCTGTTACCGAAACATCACCTTGCAAACTAGGCAAAAACGCTGCACGACTTTGTTGCAAAGTTGCCTCAGCAATTTTAATACGCTCAATTGCTTGCTTTAAATCTAAGTTCTGATTAATACCCTGTTCAATTAAAGTTTGTAGCGTTGGATCTGAGAACAAAGTCTTCCATGGCAAAGTTGCTATAGTTGTACTGTCAGTAGTTTGCTTATCGCGGTATAAGTTATCGCTCTTTACATCTGGTTGTGTATATTTTTTAGTTACACATGCACTTAAAACAAGTAGCATAAAACCAATAAGTAAGAGCGGAAGTTTATTTCTGAATTTCATAAAATTTAAATTAATGTTCACGGTTAGTGGCTACCGGGAATTCTAGTTCTGTTTGCTCTGCTTCTACACCTTCGTCAAAAGGAGATTTGTTGCTTACTTTCTCTTGTAAGGTTTGGAAAATGATAAACAATGCAGGAATTACAAAAATCCCAAACAAGGTGCCAATTAACATCCCTCCAACAGCTCCAGTACCAATTGATCTATTTCCTTCGGCACCTACGCCACTCGATAACATTAGTGGCAATAAACCTAAAATAAAGGCAAAAGAAGTCATCAAAATTGGACGTAAACGTGCCGTTGCTCCTTCAATTGCTGCATTTACAATACTCATTCCCTTTCTTCTTCTATCCACTGCATATTCAACAATTAAAATGGCGTTTTTGGCAAGTAGCCCCACCAACATAATAAGGGTAATTTGGGTATAGATATTATTGTCTACCACAAATATTTTATCGAAGATAAACACACCTGCTAAACCTATTGGCAATGAAATTAAAACTGCTAAAGGCAGTAAATAACTTTCGTATTGTGCCGCCAGTAAAAAGTAAACAAATATTACGCAAAGCAAGAAAATAAAGATAGTTTGGTTTCCACCAGCCATCTCCTCACGAGACAAACCAGAAAACTCATAGCCATAACCTGCAGGTAAATGTAAAGTGGCTTCTTCTTGCACTGCTTTAAGTGCATCACCAGAACTAAAACCAGCTTTAGGACTTCCGGTTACCGCAATTGAAGTATATAAGTTGAAACGAGAAATAGCTTGTGGTCCGTACACTTTGGTAAGGTTAACAAACTCACTAACGGGAGCCATTACCCCTTTACTATTACGAACAAAAATACTATTTAAGCTTTGCTGATTTGCACGATATTGGGCATCCGCCTGATACATTACCCTAAATTGCTTACCAAATTTGTTAAAATTAGAGGCATAAACTCCACCTAAATAACCTTGCAAAACACCTAAAACATCAGTAACAGTTAATCCAGCTTGTTTTACCTTTGCTACATTTACTTCTATTTGGTATTGCGGAAAATTTGGATTGAATGAGGTTGACGCATATTGAATTTCAGGTCGTTTGGCTAACGCCGCCAAAAAAGCATTACCTACTTCGTTAAATTTATTGATGTCGCCCCCGGTTTTATCTTGTAACTGGAATTCGAAACCACCACTCGTACCAAAACCCTGAATAGTTGGCGGCGCAAAAAAGATAATTTTCGCCCCTTTGATGCCTGCAGTTTTAGCAAATAATTCTCCAATAATTGCTTTTACATCTCTTTCTCTTTCATTCCAAGGTTTTAAACGAGATATTACCATCCCGTAAGAACTACCAGAACCACTAATCATACTCCTACCTACAATTCTTAATGCACTTTTCACTTCAGGCACACCTCTCACAATTTTATCAATCTGCGAGATAATCACATTGGTTTCTTCTTGCGATGTTCCTGCAGGTAAAGAAATATCAGACATGATTACTCCTAAATCCTCATTGGGTACAAAACCTTTTGGCGTAGTGTTCATTGTCCAGATTAAAATACCGGTAAATGCTAAAATACCTGCACCAGCAATCCATTTTTTACGAGATAAAAACGAAACCGATTTCTTGTAACGATTGGTCATTAAATCGAAAGATGTATTAAAGCCTGTATAAAAACGTTGCAAAAAGTTCTTCTTTTTACCATGATCGTCTGCATGTGGTTTCAATAACAATGCGCACAATGCCGGACTTAGGGTTAAGGCATTCACAGCCGACAAAATAATCGCGATAGCTAGTGTTAAACCAAATTGTTTATAAAATACACCAGAAGAGCCTTGAATAAAACTCACTGGAATAAATACCGCAGCCATAACCAAGGTAATGGAAATAATTGCTCCAGTAATGTCTTCCATGGCATCAACAGTTGCTTTTTTAGCAGACTTGTAACCTTGGTCTAATTTAGCATGCACCGCCTCGACGACTACAATTGCATCATCTACCACAATACCAATGGCCAAAACTAATGCAAAAAGTGTTAACAAGTTGATGGTGAAACCAAACAAACTCAAGAAGAAAAAGGTACCAATAATTGCTACGGGAACCGAAATCGCCGGAATTAGGGTAGAACGAAAATCCTGAAGGAAGATAAATACGACCAAGAACACCAAAATAAAGGCCTCAACCAAAGTATGGATTACTTTTTCGATAGATGCATCCAAGAAATCATTCACATTTACCAAAGAGGTGTAGTGAATTCCTTTAGGAAAAGATTTGGATGCTTCTTCTAAGGTTTTTATTGAATTTTCAATTACCTCTTTTGCATTTGAACCAGCAGTTTGATTAATAGCAATACCAATAGAAGAGTTTCCATTATATTTGGAAGTACTTGCATAACTTAAAGCACCCAATTCTATACGAGCAACATCTTTCAATCGCAATACCTGTCCATTTGCATCTGCCTTGATAATGATGTTGCTAAAATCTTCTTCACTTTTTAATCTACCTGTGTATTTTAAAGTATACTGAAATGATTGATCGCCCTGTTCTCCAAACTGACCCGGAGCAGCCTCCACATTCTGTTCTGCCAATGCTGCATTTACGTCACTAGGCACTAAACCATAGGTTGCCATTACATCTGGTTTTAACCAAATACGCATACTGTAATCCATTTGCCCAAACGAACTTGCATCACCCACACCTGTTATCCTTTTAATCTGAGGAATAATGTTGATGTTGGCATAATTTTGCAAGAACTTTTGATCGTATTCCGCATTATCACTGTGAATTACAAAAATCAATACGTTACTGGCCTGTCTCTTTGCTGTAACCACTCCAGAACGAGTAACCTCTGCAGGTAATAAACTAGTTGCCCTAGCTACCCTATTTTGAACGTTTACCGCTGCCAAATCTGGGTTTGTACCTAATTTAAAGTTTACTGTAATTGTTGCAGAACCATCATTACTAGCACTAGAAGTCATGTAAGTCATGTCTTCTACCCCATTTATTTGTTCTTCGAGTGGAATTACTACACTATTCATAACCACATCGGCATTTGCTCCTTGGTAAGAAGTAGATACTTGTACGGTTGGTGGTGCAATTTCGGGATACTGAGAAACGGGTAAGGTAACCAAACCAAGTATACCTAGTATCACTATGATGATTGATATTACCGTTGATAAAACCGGTCTATCTATAAATTTTTTAAACATAAAGTTTGATTTTCAATTGATTTAAGGTCCGACAGTATCGGATTACGACAAACTATTTTTTAATTTCAGCATAAACTGAATCAGTATTTTTTTCTTCTGGTTTAATTTTAGTTCCGTCTCTAAGAGATTGAAAACCCTCCAAAACAACTTTATCGCCTGCTTTTAAACCTTTGGTAACCACGTAAAACTTACCTTTCGTAATCTGCATTACCTCTATTGGTGTATTAACTACCTTAGCCGAATCACCTAAAATGTAAACAAATTTCTTTCCTTGTAAATCTGTAGTAGATTTTTGAGGGATTAAAATTACATCGTTAACATTTTGAGGAATACGAACAGCAGCACTAGCTCCACTTTTTAACAACGCAACTGGATTTGGAAACGTAGCCCTTAAACTTGCCGAACCAGTACTGGTATTGATTTGACTATTAATCGATTCAATTTTTCCATTCTGTGCATAAATGCTTCCATCTGCCAATACCAAACTTACTGGAGGAATGTTTTTCATCTGCTCTGTCAAGGTTTTTCCTTTATATACATTCGCAAAATCTAATAATTGTTTTTCATTTAAAGAGAAATAAGCATACACTCTAGCAATGTTAGACACAGTTGTAAGTGGTTCTGCAGTAGAACTGCTCACTAAACTACCCGCTTTAAAAGGAATGCTCCCCACAATCCCATCTACTGGACTTGTAATTGAAGTGTAACCTAAATTAACTCTAGCATTAACCAATGCTGCTTTAGCCTGTGCCAATGCAGCTTTTCTACTTTGTAAAGTAAGCTGAGCTGCCTCAAGATCATATTTACTGATGATATCTTTCTCTACTAGAGGTTTGGTTTTGTTAACCTGTAGTTGGGCCGCATTTACATCAGCCTCTGCGCTACTTATAGCCGCTGCTGCTGTTCTAACTTGTTGTTCATATTGAGGAGCCATTATTTTAAAAAGTAATTGTCCTTTTTTAACTACGGCACCTTCATCCACGTAGATCTTCTCTACAAAACCATCTACCTTTGGCCTAATGTCGACATTTTGGATACCTTCAATTGTTGCAGGATAATCAGAATCCAGTGTGGTTGACTGGCTAGCAACAGCAAATACTGGATAAGGCTGTGGCTGTGCTGCTGCAGCCGCTGCTTTTGCTGCCTTATCGTCTTTGCCACCGCAAGAGGCTAGTACAGCTCCTAAAAATAAAATAGTCGACAGTCGAATAGTTGTTTTCATGTATGTATGGGTTACTTTGTGTGTGTTTTTATCAGTTTATTGGTAAATCATTTCGAAAATTAATTGCTTACGTTCTTTCATCAACTTTCTATATTCTGCATCATTAATATTGTATAAAGATTTGTTTAAGCAGTTGGTAATTAAGGGATAGGCCATTAAGGCGAATAAATTCATACAAAACTGGCGTGGATCCATTTTTTTGATCTTACCACTTTCCATTTCTGCACTAATTTCTTTTAAAAAAGCTTTTAGTCGCGTCTTTTTTTCTTCTGGAACTGTTCTCTCTGTTCTATTCAACTCTGTTACCACGTACATTTCGCGATAGGGAAATTTCATGGCTTGATCCATAAAAACAGCAATTAATTTCTCTAACTTATCTTTAAAAGCTAATTCTGCAGTGAAAACAGAATCCAAAACCGCCGACATCTCAGCCCTTGCTTCGGTGGCCACCTGTTCAAAAAGAATATCTCTAGATCTGAAATAATAATTTACTAGTGTACGATTAACCCCTGCAGCATCTGCAATATCTTGAGTGGTAGCATGTAATTTCCCCTCAGAAAAAAAAATCCGCTTCGCGGTATCTTTAATTAACTGTTCTGTTCCTGTATCTCTCTGCGCCATTTACAATTATGTTTAACATTTTTGTTAAACAGCAAAAGTAAACATATGTTTGAACAAGGAAACTTTCTATCGAAAATGTAGCTGATTTATGACAAAGGCTTGATAAAGCTATTGAGTTACTAGTTGAGCAATTTGCCCTCTGTTTCCTACTAGTAAAATTAAATTACCTTTTTTAGCTTTCTGGATGGCATTGAAACTTAAACTGGAAATGTTTTTCCAGTTTTTGCCACCATCTGTAGAAACGTCTGTACCAGAAGTACCTGTAGCAAAACAAAGTTGATCAGTAGCATATTCTACAGCAGATCGGAAACCTAAAACTGGCGTTGTAGGCTTAGACCATTTTTTACCACCATTGGTGGTTAGCAACACATTATTAATGTTTTCTTTATCTTTTAAATAATTTCCACCTACTGCAATTCCTTTTTTTGGATCATAAAAAGCAATTGAAAATGGACCCGCACTACTTTCTCCCTGTAAAATTGGGCAAGCATATACCTTCCAAGTTTTACCATAGTTACTAGAAAAATAGATGTTGGATACCGAGCCACCGCTAGCCACCCAAACTTTTCCTTCTGGAGCAGTTCTAATGGTTGTACCACTTGCCGCAAAACTAGCTTCGCCAACTTTTAGCTCTTTTTTTAGATTATCAGAAATATTTTTCCAAGTTAAGCCTCCGTCTGTGGTTTTAAGCAATTGCATTTTATTTTTTATTGGATCGCCAAAAACCATTCCCTGCTGATTATCCCAAAATGCCATTCCATCTAAAAATATAGCCGAGTCGGTATTTTTATAAACCTCTTGCCAATTTTTACCTCCATCTATAGTTGATAGAATGTACGCCGGAGATCCCGCATTTACAATAATAGCTTTCAAATTATCGAAGGCTTCAATGTCTCTAAAATCTAACTTTTCGTAACCTTTGGGTTGCATCCATTCCCAAGTTTTGCCACCATCTATAGTTTTACCTACATAACCATTGCTGCCACTTACCCAAGCTACAGAATCAGTAACAATAGATAAACCACGCATACTGGTACTTTTACCTGTAGTGATTGGTTTTAGGGTATATTCTTGTGCAAAAATAATTGCAGGACAAAGCAGAAGAAAAAGGCATAAAGTTTTCATGTGGAGCAAATTAATTTTTGAAGATAGGTAATTTGAAAAGAATTATTTAACTCTCTTCCAACTTTCTGACCTACCAATTAAAGAAATACCAACATATCCCCTGATATTTAATTGGCCATCGCTTTTGATATTTAAATTGCAACTGTAAGTTTTACCTGTTTTAGGATCGTAGATGGTTCCATCTGTCCATTTACCGTCTTCAAAAACAAAATCTTTAAGTATTTCTAAGCCTAAAATAGATTTGGATCTTAAATTGGCATTTGGATTTTTAATGTCAGTTTTTGGTTTACCTTTTTCATCATTAGGCTCTTTAAGCCATGCCAATTTGCCAAAATATTTTTCTCCTTTTTTATAGATTTCTACTTGACCTTCGCCCGATGGATTAGCCCATTTACCTAAAACATCGTCTTTTTTTTGAGCCAAGACGGATAAGCTGCAAATGGTAAAAACCAGTAATATTGATAACTTCTTAAACATAGGAATGCATTTTAATGTGTTGATAAAGTTAGCGAATAGGTTTTAAAAATAAAATTTATCACTTTTCCTAACCATAAAATGACAATCTACAAAAGCAATTACAATCCGAAAAATCTTCATCAACTACATTTAAATACCATTAATCGTTGAGCACTTCGGCACAAAATCCGTTGTACATTAAAAGTTCTATAATTGGTTGCGGAGGTATTGAAAAGGTATCGCATTCAATCCTTAAAATTAAATCACAATCGTCAAGATCAAAATTAGCCTTATATTCATCAAAAGTTTGATGAATTTGCGCTACCAAATTTTCGGCAGCTGCTGCAGTTGATACATTTGTTTTAAAAACTTCGACCATGTTTTTTTTAAAATACGCCCATCAATTAGTAAATTATTTAGATTGATGGGCGAAATTCTTAATTTTTATCGTTTTTACCATCAAACGCGGTATTAAAGCTAATCATCCACTGTGTGGAATATTTATCTGTTAACATGCCATAATAATCTCCCCAAAACATATCTTGCATTGGCATTTGTACCTTACCACCATCACTTAATGCTGTAAATATTCGATCAGCATCTGCCCTACTATCCACACTAATGCAAAGTGAAAGGTTTGTACCAGTCTTAACCTGCTCCATGTTTGAAGGTACATCTGTACCCATTAGCATTGTAGAACCAATATTTAATGCAATGTGCATGATACCATTTTTTTCTGCTGTTGGAATATCACTATCTACACAACCATCCCCTTCATTATTGCCATCGGCTGCATCACTAAAACGTTGCAAAAAAGCAAATTCGCCCCCAAAAACTGATTTGTAAAAATTGAAAACTTCTTCGGTATTCCCATTAAAGTTTAAATATGGATTTACGATCATAACTTTTATTTTTTGATTTGATATTTGATTAATTCGTTTCTAAATTTTGTTTTACAGTAGCTAAGCTTTTCTCTAAATCCTTGCCTAACAAGCCATCAATAAATAAATTCATTAAATTCATCGGAAATTTATTTGTACCTACCATTTGGTATTTCAGCCGGGTTGTTGTGGGAGATAGCGAATCTGTAAATAGATAAGTTTGCCCTACATTTTGAAAAGGTTTTTCGAATCTGATTTCAATATTAATGGATTTCCCATCATTTATTTCTTTGATCTCCTGTTCTCCTTTTCCTGCTTGTTTATTCCCTTCCCAACTGCTGGTAAAACCTTGGGTGCCATCTACCCCTTGGTAAACTATTTTCACATTTGGGTCTCTCCTTACCCAAACATTATATTTTTCTTGGTTTCGCATCAATTTAACATAATCGAAAACCTGGCTGATCGGTTTGTTTATTGTAATTTCCCTTTCAATAGCATAATCCTTTTTTATAATTATAGCAAGGAATAAAAAAAATCCGATTAGAATTACCAAGACTAAAAGAACGCTTAAAAATATGGTCATTTAAAATTGTTTAGATAAGTTTTAAGTTAAGCTATAACGACCTCTTAAGCCTCTTTTAAAAAGCGGTAAATTTCGTTTAGCTGATGTGTGTGCCTTTGTGTATGGTAAATTACGAAATAAATTGCTTCGAGCCTTGTTAAATTGCCTAAACCCGGCACTGGAAATGAAATACAGGTTTTGCTCAAATCCAAATCGTTAATTGCTTTTAAAAACGCTGCTCTGATTTTACCTATTTCTAACAACTGTATTTCTCGATCGTATGCTTTGAGTTGGGGCAAAATAAAATCTGGCGACTTCATTTTATTTTCAAAATTTAAAAAAATAGCTTTAAGTTGAGGTTGAAGTTCACCAATTGCTCTTGCTGTATCAGCTACTTCAGCATTTAACACTTCAAGAAATCCATTATTTGACAGCAAGAGATGTGTAACAACTTGGCCAGCCGTCCAACTATTTTCGAACGGAGTTTTATTATATTGAATTTCATCAAATAACTCAACAGCATTTAGTAATCCTGATAATGCTTCGCTTAATTCGTTTGCAATTTCATCTTTATTTATCATGATTACATGTATTTAATTGGATCATAACCTAACAATCTTCGCCATAGAGCAATCTGACCAATACAATTTGCTTCTCGATAAATATCAAAAGAAGTCATTTCAAAAACCGGAAAACTCATTCCTGGATAAGTTAAAACTTTATCCAACTCTTCATCAGTTGCATTCAGTAATCTTTCTCTTAACAATGGTGTTATTTTCTTCCAATCACTTTCATATTCTGCAAGGCTTGGATATCTTTCTAAATCCTGAATTCCTTTATGATCTTTGAATAATTCATCAGCAGCCGACTTTAGTTCCAGCCCGAATATGTTCGCTAATTCATATCTTTCTTGAACCAGGCTTCCTGCTAGCCAGGCTATATGATTGGCCTTTGTATTTAGACGTTCATGTGCATCATCATTGCTAATTCCATCTATTGCATTACAAAAATAATCTGTATGCATATCAAACAATACTAAAAGCCCATACATTCTATTACTCACTGGTTTGGTTTCCATAATTTTCTAATTTTTGGTTATACTAAGATAAAAGAACTTTAAGCTCTTATTGATTGCTATTGAAGTCAACTTAAGGGGGCATTTAAGACAAAAATTAATATCTTTAAAAATCTAACCATTTTAACATGAAGAAAATAGCCATTCTATTGAGTAAAAACTACAAGTTATTAAGTGTTGCTGCCATTTTAGATGTATTTGATACCGTAAACAAGTTTTATGCAAATAGCAATAGGGATCAGCCTTTCGATATCAAATTACTGATTACAGAAGACGGGGCTTCTACCTATGAGGAAATTTTTGGTTACCAAACTATAAGTATCCAAACCGATGAAATCATGGATCTGGTATTAATCCCAGCCTTTAGCACTGATGATATATCACAATCATTACAATCTAATGCCAGTTGCATTCCAAGCCTTATTAAACAATACAATAGTGGAGCAAGTATTGGCACATTTTGCACCGGAGCATTTTTATTGGGTGCAAGTGGTTTGTTGAATGGTAAAATTGCCACCACGCATGTTGATGCAAGCAATGGTTTTGCCAATGCTTTTCCAGAGGTAATCTTAAAGGCAGACAAAACAGTTACTCAAGATGGCAGATTATATACCAGCGGCGGTGCAACTTCTTCTTTCCATTTATTATTACACCTAATACAAGAGTTTTGCGGTAAAGACATGGCTGTAAAGATTGCCAAGGTTTTTGCAATTGATATGGATAGAGACAAACAATCTTATTTCAGCACCTTCCAACCTTCCTATAGTCATAATGATGAATTAGTAGCTGCCGCCCAGCAAAAAATAGAAAGCAATTATCATGATACCGCTACTATCGAAGAATTGATAAAAGACATTCCCTCAAGCCGTAGAAACATGGTAAGACGCTTTAAACAAATTATAGGCATTACCCCTATTGAATATTTACAGCAAACCCGCATAGAGGCAGCAAAAAAATTGCTGGAACAAACTGGGCAACAAATGACAGAGATTATTTTCAGCTCAGGTTATAGCGATCCAAAAGCTTTTAGAAAGGTTTTTAAGAAGAGTGTAGGGATGACACCTACGCAATATCGGGAAAAGTTTCAGGTGAGGTAAAAATGAAAAGCCCCTAATTATTTAAAATCAGGGGCAGCTCATATTAAACTAAACTATAATTATTTTTTAATTGCATCAGTTAATCTAACTTCAATTACATAAGTGCCTTCTAATTTCAATTGAAATTCGAAACGAGGATTTGCAGAATAGATGCCTGGTGCTGTACCATCTATAGTTACAAACTGGCTAGGAATTCTATAATACATTAAATATCCCCAATCTGTTGCAGGTGTAACATACCTTGCTAAAGGAAATGGAGCAACTTCAAAATCACAAATCATTGCGGTATCTGTAATTAAAACAGGGTTGAATTTTGCATAATTTTCAAAAATAGGACGATCTCCCCTTTTAATAATTTCACCAGCTTTTGGATTGAAGGTTACCCCATTTTTATCTACAATTTTTAAGATAGCTCTAGCACCAGAATTAGATATTTTTTTACAAGTAACCCTTGGTGCTTTCATATCAATTGTTGCCTGAGTAACATCGTGAAATGCAGCACCTGCAGCCTGCGTTACCACAAATAAATCTTCTCCTAAAGGATCTACCACATTTATTTTAGCTAAGGCTGGAAATAATTTGGTACCTGTACCATTTTTCATCTCCACATCAAATACATATTTACCTAAAGGCAAGTTTGCAGATGCTTTATTGAAGGTTACCTGCCCACTTTGCTCATTGAAATACATTGGGAATTTCTTTTGAAGCTCTCTCTTTTTATTCAACAAGGCAACTGTAGTATCTGTTTTGATATCAAAACTCTGTCCATCTTTGAATACCAATACTTCATATTCTGTAGTAAACTCTTTAGGAGCAGGGCTGCCATCCTCTTTTCTGAGGTTAAGCATTTTAAATGTAAATGGAGGTGTAGATCCATCAGCATTAATTCGATCTGATTGGGTTAATATTAATCCCCTTTTCGCATAAATATCATTGTCTTTGTAACGAATGGCATCACTTTGGAAGCCTTGCTGTATTTTCTTACATGAAAATACGGTTAACAAACATAACCCAATTAATATATAATTCTTTTTCATCACTGTATTTTTTAATGATTAATTATCTTGTTATTTAGTTTCCTAACGATTGTGCGTTAAAAAATAAGCGGTGAGATCCGTCTAGTACATGCAAAATCCCAGTTTTGGTAATAATCCCAGAGGTTTGACAAGTAACCGCTCTATCTCTTAAATTCTCTGGAATTAGATTCTGATCTGCTTCTTTATCATCTCTAGTACCAATTACTTTGGTGTAAGTTACATAATCAACAAAACTTACATAATTACTATAGTCATAAGCCCTTCTCATTTTAATCATATACTTTACATTTGGGCTAACACCTATAGCACTATCATATAGTGTACCTTCTTGTGTAATCTTATCTCTGTTGATCTGCCCAGCAAACATATAGATCTTTATTGAATCTGTTAATTGTTGCGCAGGAATATCAGCAATGGTAAATTTGATATTTTCATCTCCTGTTTCTATTACTTTTAGGTTCTTTTTAGCTGCTACATACTCCGCTACGCCATAATTGGTAGTTGCAAAAAAAGTAATGTTTCCGTTAATGGCATCTTTCATTCCAGCTCTATCAATAATTTTAATTAATGAATCGAACTTTTTATTAGATTTTAAGTAGTCATAGGTGGTCATATCTACATATGCTACACTTTTTCCGCCATCGTTTTTATAGTCGTCTTTTTTACAGGCTGCCAATACAGACACCGCTAAAAGAAGACATATAGTTATATATTTTTTCATGATTGTAAGTTCTATATTAATGATTTATACTTTACCTAACCAATAAGGTGTTTGTTTTAAATTAGGGTTTTCTCTAAATAATGCAGGATCAACTGGCCAGTAGTACCCACCTCTACCAAATCTATCAGTTGTTAACCAATCGATAAACTGATCATACATTCTGGTTCTCAATAAATCATAGAATAGATGCCCTTCTAAAAACATTTCTTTACCACGCTCTAAAATGTATTCGTAGAAAACATCACCTTTGCTCATTCCATTAGGCAAAATAGCTTTAGCAGATGCTCCATTGCGTTTTCTGAAGCCATTAATGATATCTGTAGCGGTTTGCGTATCATTTTTATATAATGCAATTTCAGCTTTTAACAACAATAAATCACTTAGCCTAAAGATAATCATATTATTACTTAATACTGCATCTAGCTTTTGACCTGGGTTACGATAAACCACATTGCTATATTTGATACTCATTGGTCTCTCCGTATCTACATAAGCAAAGTTATTTTTATATCTCACGTCCCCTTTATCTACAGAAACTATCCATTGCCATTCGGTACCACTCCACACCCATTCGCCTTCTAAGCCAAAGTGATTGTCCAAATAACTTTTAGGCACATAAAATCTTGGATTAGTAGGATAACCATTAACATAAGCATTGTTTAAAAATTCGGTACCAATACTTCTGTTAGATCCTTCTAATGTATTATCACTCATGTTGATTTCGAAAATACCATCTGTAGAACGACCAATAAATGTAGTACCGTATCTTGCGGTATCGGTTTGTTTATAACCACCATTAGCAATAACAGCATTTATGGTGGTATCCGCACTATTTACGTCCGTCATGTTTGGAGTACTGCTAGTAGGATCAGTCATCGTAGCCCTCCATAAATACAAATGTGCTAACAATGCATATACCGATCCTTTATTTGCGGTTACTTTTGCATCTCCAGTATTGGTGTAATTCCAGCTTAAAAGTTGCGCAGCTTTATGGCAATCATCTTCAACCAATTTCATTACAGCTGCTTTTGGAGATCTTGGCAAATGTGGTGCGCTAATTGGATCATCATAGGCCTCGGTAACAATTGGCACATCTCCCCAAACTCTTGTCATCATAAAATAGCTTAGTGCACGAATAAAATATGCTTGTCCTAATGCCTCTTTTCTAAAAGTTGTTGGATTTTCGACATCTTTTAAAATGGCATCAGTCATTTTTGGCACATTTAACAATACGGTATTAGACATTGCAATGGCTTTATAATATTTTGTCCAATTGGCTAAGCTGTTAATATTATACTGAAAAGTAAAATCTCCACTTTGTATACCCTCAAGTCCATCACCTGCATATTGAATAGTAAAATATTGCTTGGCTATAGCATCGCCATACATATAATAACGATTATTTTTATCGGTTACTGCGTCTCTTAATAGGGCATAATTACCTGCAATTGCGCTTCTTGCATCCCTTCCACTTTTCCAGAAAACCTCTAAATAAGTCGAGTTTCTAGGCTCTTCAGTTAATAACTTTTTACATGAACTGAAACAGGTTGCAGCAAAAATTACCACTACAACTGTTATATTTTTGTATATATTTTTCATATCTCTCTCTAATTAAAATTGAATATCAAGACCAAAGGTGTATTTTTTTGGAATTGGGTAACCAGCACCATTATATTCTCCAAAACCATTTACAGCCTCTGCATCTGGTAATCTTTTAGATTGTTGGAACATGGCCAAGTTATCTACCAAACCAAAGATCCTAACCTTTGTAAGGCCTAACCTTTTCAAGGTACGTTGACCTAGATCATAGCCTAAGTTTACACTCTTAATTCTTAAATAACCACCTTTTTCTAAGAAAAACGTTTGTGCACTAGTGTAATAATATCTGTAAGAACCAATATCTATTTTAGCATATTCTGCATTGTCTCCTTGTTTTCTCCAAAGATCTAATTTAGCTAAATCTGGAACCGAATACCGCGAGAAATCTGCTGCATTACCTGCACTTGAATTAGAAAAACGATCTGATTCGAATAAGTTCAACACATCTCTATCAAAAGTAAATGTGGCAAATATACCCAAGCTCCAGTTTTTATAGCTAAAATTATTTACCCAACCGCCTGTATATTTAGGATTTGGATCGCCATATGGTAATTTATCAGGATTGATGCCATCATTAAATACATCCGTAAAATAATCTCCATCTAAATCTTCGAAGTAGAACATACCACCTAAGTAAGTACCGTTACTGTTTCTGTATTTTTCTCCAGTAAATGGATTAACAGGAACATCTGCATCACTTCTAAATACACCTCTAGTTTTATATAAATAAAAAGCGTTAATTGGGCTGCCTACTGATAAAATATGCGATTTATCAAATCGCTCTCCACTCATCACCAAATCTCTACCTCCATTAGGCAAACTCATGATCTGGTTTTTATTGTATGAAATATTTAATCTAGAAAACCATTTAAACGGACTACTTGTTGGCAATGGGTTAGCGGCAATAGTTAGCTCTGCTCCTGCATTTCTAACACCTACAGAGTTAGTCATCGCTAAATCATATCCTGTAGTTACTGGAAGATTTACACTAAATAACTCCAATGACGTTTCTTTATTGTAAACATCAAAAGAGAAGGCATATTTTCCACCTTTAAGTTCTATATCAGTACCAACGTTCCATTGCATAGCTCGTTGCCAACTTAGGTTTTTCTGAGCTACACCATTGTAAAAATTTGGGGTAATTGCTGTGGTGCCGTTGTAAGATGTAGCATCACCGCCATTAAAACCAGCTGCATTTACATTGTACAAATTATACTGTAAGTAATTACTACTAGGCAAACTACCTACGTTACCTAAACTTGCTCTTAATTTAAATAAAGTAATAGGGTTGTTTTTGTGATCCTTCATGAAGTTTTCTTCAGAAATTAACCAACCAACTGAGGCAGAAGGGAAATAGCCCCATTTATTATTAGCTCCAAAACGAGATGATCCATCAGCCCTTGCACTCAAAGACACTACATATTTACCATCATAGTCATATGCTAATTGAGAATAGTAAGATAATAAACCATAAGCTTGGTAATCTGATCCTGCGCCAATTCTTGATTGTTGGAAACCATTGACCACTTGGATATTATCTGCAGAACCATTAGATCCTGATGCAGAAATGGTTTGATATTGATTATATTGAATATCCTGACCAATTAATGCACTAATGCTATGCTTTTTGAAGGTATTGTTATAACTTAATAAGTTTGATGTTCTTACATCGATACCATTATCTGCAAAAGCATAAGAATAGTTACCTTGATTATTTTGCAATGCATTGCCTCTACTGTAATCTCTACGTGCATTATTAGATAACAAGGAGGATTGTGAGGTGAATCTAAAATTAGGAGAAAACTCATAACCTAAATTTAGATTTAAAGTAAGCTGATTACTGATGTTTTTGTCTAAATTTTGATCATAAGCTCCTAACAATAACGCCCTTTTATCATCATCTAAATTAAACAAAGAGGATGGCATATCTCCTGCGCCCAAACCAATAGGGTTACCGGCGCTACCATTACCACGCCCTCTATCTGATCTTGAAAATGCAACAATTGGATTAATAGTTAATTTTTCTTTTAATGCTTTAGAAGTTAAGTTTAACCTAGCAGAATAACGTTTAAATCCGGTAGCTTTAATGATACCTTCTTCGTTATAAGCACCAGCACTAAATCTGTAAACCATACCTCCGGTACCACCACCACTTAAATTTAAATCAACATTGCTGATCCTACCTGTTTGGTAAAATAGATCTTGCCAATCAGTATTACCATTATAAGCAGGGTTTAAACTATCTGTTAACATAATTGGTAAATACCTCTGATCATTCAATGGAAGTTGATTTTCTAAAAGAGCCATTTTTTGTCTACGCTCCACTGTACCTAAAGTTACATCTCTAAGCTCAGGTCTAGCAGTAGATCCGTAGTAAGCGCTAATACCTACTCTAGGTTCGCCGCTAATTCCCTTTTTAGTTGTAATCATGATTACTCCATTGGCAGCTCTTGATCCATATATAGCCCCTGCCGATGCATCTTTTAATACGTCGATGCTTTCAATATCTGCCGGGTTAATACCTGCTAAATAGTTAGTACCTGTTCCTGTATTAGGGCTTACATAAGACTCTGTAGGTTGTGGCACACCATCAACCACATAAAGTGGTGAGTTTACAACATTGAATTCGTCATAACCCCTACTCATTAGTGAGTTACCCCTAACAGATACTGTTGGTGCTGCACCTGGCTGACCAGTAAAATTTTGCACGTTTACACCTGATAAACGACCTTGAAGCAACTGGTCAAAACTCGCAGCAGGCAAGTTTGACAATTCTTTTGCAGAAATACTCGAAATAGCTGCAGAACTTTTCTTCCTAGTAATTTTTTGATAACCGATTGTTACGACTTCACTAAGTGTTTGATTGTCTTCCTCAAGAATTGCATCAATTGTAGTTGCGCCATTAACAGCAATTTCTTTCGGACTGTAACCAATCATTTTGATCACAATAACTGCATCAGCTTTTGTCAAAGTCAAAGAATATCGACCTTGGTTATCGGTAGTTATTCCATTCTTGGTACCTTTTTCAGTTACTGTTACACCGGGCAGAACGCCAGATTTATCTTTTACAGTGCCAGTAATTTTTACTTGTGCAAATACCGACCAGGGTATTAACAAAATAAAAATTATCCCGAGTAAACGGCTAAATAAAGAGGTAAAATTTAATTCCATAATTGGTTTTAGTTTAGGGTTAAGGTAAATTTTAACATTTCGTTAACATTTATAAATTTAGTTGAGTTACTAATTTTTATTAATGAATATTTTACCAGATGCTAACTTAATTTTAACCCATTTTGATTACACCTAATCATTTAGTTTACAATAATTTAATCTATAGTTAGGTTAAAATCCTTAGTGCTGTAAATGTTACCATAGTTCATCTTATCGAATAGAGTATCCAATAAAGTGAAAACTTTAATTTTTAGACTGATCAGGTTATTGTAGGAGGAGTTTAGGTAAATTACTTTAGTATAGCTGAAAATAATAAAAATAGGCTATTTATGACCTATTTTCTGAGTAATTACAAAATTCTTAAATGTTGCAAAACCATCCTGTTTGCCATAGGTAGCTTGATAAACACCTACTTGTAATGGTTGTCCATCCATATCATTTCTTTTAATTATGCCGCCTGGTAATTCTTTCCAATTTTTACCATCGCTACTTGCCCTAATGTAGAAGACATTAGCTAAACGTTCGATCTGTAAGTGTTTATAAAATTTAAAACCAGTATTGTTGTTGGTCTGCTTACGTCCATGATTTCCAAAATCAGTAACCATGTTCCCTACTCCCCAACCCAACAGTACACTGTTTTGGATCAGATTAAAATCACCATTGCTTGATCTTACCATTAATCCGGCATCATTTGCTCCCTTAACCTTATTCTCTGCCAATCCGCTCAAATCTGCTATTGTAACTTCTACAATAAAATCTCCTTTTATATTTTTAAAAAGAAAGGGGCCTTTTGCAGCAGATCCATCCCAGTGGGTATCTGTAGAAGCTAAATTTAGCAAACCATTTTTTTGTTGAAGCGCTGACGGATTACCTACGATACCATCCCATGAAGTTCCATCTACTCCATTAGCTACAAAATCGTGGTCTTTAATCGCATTGCTCTCAAAAACTTGAAACTGATTGACTTGGGTACTTACTGTTTCTATAGCTGCAGACCGTGTCATATTACCAAAGTTATCTTTAGCAATAACTTGGTAGGCGTATTGTTGGTTCTCCTTTAAGCCGAAACTATAGAAATTCTTATTTTCACTCCAAGGATGTTCGAGCTCCTGTTTTTGATCAACAAAAGCATATTTTACCACACTTCCAGGTAGATTACTTGCTTTAGCAGACATTAAAGCAATGTGAGGAGTAATTGCAAAAGGCTTTCCATCAAAATCTACCGTAAACTGTTGTCGCGGATGTTGAACTTTCCAAGTTTGGTAAACCTTTTTGATCAAACTTGGTTGATACACATCATTGTAAATAGCAAAAGAAGCAATTGCAGCATCTTTATGGATTGCTTTAAAACTTAATTTTGGCGTAGCCGTTTTTACAGATTTGATTAATTTACCAACAGCTGCACCATCTATATAGGTTTGATGTTTAACTCCATCAAAAACATGTACCACATGTTGCCAAATACCATTTCCTTTGATATGAAGCTCATCACTAGTACCTGCTAAACCTTGATTTGGCCAATTGATTTGCACAATCCCATCTTTATTACTGTAAATGGTCGTTATTATTGTATAAGGTTTTTCCTTTTTGAGAACAATGCTTGGTTGATTAAATTCAAGTTGATTTTGCTCATTTAACGCCACCGCAGCTAAGCCCCTAACTGCCGATAAATTAGCTGTTCCCTTTAAGCTTCCACTTTGGTCACCTTCATTTTTCCACTCAATTAAGCTTCCAAATTCTAAATTGCTGGCATCAAAATAGTAAGCTGTCTTAGAATCTAGATTTGCGCTAGCCAACTTTTTAACATCGTTTGCACTTAACGGGATATCATATAATTTTAGTGAAGCTAAAGCACCAGAAAAATAAGCGTTTCCATCAGTTGTACTGCCTAAAAGAATTTTATCCAAATTAGCTACAAAAAGCATTTTCCTTTCTTCTTTTTCTAAAACTCCATTTACGTAGAGTTTCTCCATGGTACCATCAAAAACTAAGGCTACATGATGCCATTTACCAGCTTCTGGCACTCTTTTATAAGCCATATCTGCCCATCCCCAATGTGTTGCGGCGCCCCATTTTTTGTTACTACCGTAACCTAAACCTCCATTACTTAAATCTATGCCTCCTCTTTTAGTCCAAGAAACAATCGGTTCTTCATCTTCAACTGTAGGGTTGTAAACCCAAGTGGCTACAGTAAAACTGCCATTTCCCTTTAAGGTTGATGGTGATGTAAAGTCTGATTTCATTACTGTTTTACCCGAAAACAATAGTGCTTTTTTACCTGCTACCATACCAATTATTGGTGCTTGCGAACCAAGTGGAGAAAAACTACCTTGAAGTTTTCCATTATTTTTCAATTGCACAACACTATTGCCAATTTCTAAATCTTTGGCATCTAAGTCTACAACCAAACCATACGGTTTTTGACTTGGTTGGTGGTTACTTTTCGGAGCATTAATCTTTGCCAATGGTTGATAGCCGTCATTATTATAAACTTTAATGTTCCAGATTGCTTTGTTGATGCCTGGATATTCGGTATCTGTTATGATTATCCTAACAAATCTTGCCTTTACGTCGCCAAGATCTATCATTGGGCTACCATGTATGGTATTTTTTGTTCTATCAACATAGGTTTTCCAAGTTTTACCATCTAAAGAAGTGGTGATTTTATATTGGTAAAACCAAGTAGCATATTCAAACTGCGTGTGTACACTTTTTATAGGACTAATCTTGCCTAAATCTAGTTGTAACCAAGCTTCACTTACATTATCTTTTGGTTTCCATAAAGTGCCATTATTGTTATCTACAGCAAAGCTAGATTTAAAATCAGCACTGTAAAAAGACGAGGCTGTGGTTTTAGCCCTATAGGCCAAATCATCATATGGATTTTCATTTTTCGCTAAAAACCCAATTCCATTATGACTTGGCTCTATTTTAAGTATATTTCCATCACTGTCAAATTGCATTTGATCTGCTACAATCTGCCTATGGAAACCGCCTTCAGAATTGGGGTTATTGTGCCTGTGGTAAACCATATAAAAGGCATTACCCTCCTGTAATACCGATTGATGACCAGGGCCATGTACTGAACCATCTGCATTAGTTGCTAGAATAGGATTATTTTTGCCATAAGTAAACGGACCCATCGGACCAGTTTTGCTCATTACATATTGTACGCGATAGGTTCCATCTTCGCATCTACCAGATGAATAGGTTAAATAATAAATGCCATTACGTTTAAACATAAATGGCGCTTCAAAGAAGTCTTTGGCTACTGTATTTGGAATCTGAGCAAGTTTTGAGAAAGATTTCATATCCTCATTAAGCAAACCTACACCACAGCCATGATCTGGATAAATACCCCAAGTACCCCAATACATGTAAAATTTACCATCGTCGTCTTTAAAAGTCTGCCCATCAAGTGTAATTACATTGGGTACCAAAAAATTAGGGACAATTGGTTTTCCCTCTGGCAACAAAGATGTCCATGGACCAACAGGAGAGCTAGAAGATGCGCCAAATATCTCCACTGGTTGGCAGTAGTAAAGGTAATATTTACCATCATTACCTTTGGTTACATCTGGTGCCCAATAGTAGCGGGTGGTTGGCCAATTCATATCCTGTAAAGACCAGTTCACAAAATCTTTAGACATCCATACTTGCGATGGACCATAACCCCCACCATTCCCATCTGTAGTGGCATAGATATAATAAGTATCTCCAAATTTTTTAACCGTTGGATCTGCAAAATAACCTGGTATAAGCGGATTGCCTTTGCCTGCTTGTTGGTGTTGCTGTTGTTGGGCACCAACTTTAAAAACAAAACTCACCATCAAAAGAAAGAGAAAACTTACTATTTTATTCGCCATTTTATATCAAGCTATTTGGTCTGGTAACTCGTGTTATTACGTGATGGAGGCTCTACCTGAAGTAGATTTTTTACAAAAAAATCTTTCTTTTTTCTTCTTCCATAAGCTCCTCCATCGCTATGCCCCATACCCGGAATACTCAGTATTTCGAAATCTTTATTCGCTTTTATCAAAGCATCTGCCATACGATAGGTAGATTCTGGTGGTACATTGGTATCTGCCTCACCAACAATGAGTAACAGTTGACCTTGTAATTTATGTGCATTGGTAACATTAGATTGCGCCCCATAATGATCGCCTACTGGATATCCCATCCACTGCTCATTCCACCATTGTTTGTCTACCCTATTATCATGGCAACCACAAGCAGCAACACCAGCTTTATAAAACTCTGGATGAAACAGCAATGCGCCTGCAGCATTTTGCCCACCTGCAGACGTTCCATACAAGCCAACACGGTCAATATCAGCATTTGGATACTTTTTTGCCATTTCCCGCATCCATAAAATACGATCTGGAAAACCAGCATCTGCCAAATTTTTCCAGCATACATCATGAAAAGCTTTAGATCTGTTGGCAGTTCCCATACCATCAATCTGAACAACGATAAATCCTAGTTCAGCAATATTTTGCATTTCGCTATTTGGCAAGAAATTTTTAGGCACAAAACTGTCTTGTGGCCCTGCATAAATATTCTCTATAATTGGATAGGTTTTGTTCTTGTCCATGTTAGATGGGAAACAGATTACACCCCAAATATCGGTTACTCCATCTCTAGCTTTCGCAACAAAAACTTCTGGAAATTTAATACCTAAACTTAAATACCTTTCTGCATCTACCCTTTCCAATTCTTTAATTTTTTTACCATCAGCAGTTCTTCTCAATTCTATAACAGGAGGTACATTTACCTGAGAATAGGTGTCGATATAAAATCTTCTGTCTGGCGAAAAAGTGACGCTATGGTTTCCATTTTCAGGAGTAAGATCAATCATCCCTTTACCATCAAAACCTATGCGGTAATAATGAACAAAATATGGATCTTGACCCGCTTTAACACCACTACCCCTAAACCAAATTTGTCTTTTTACAACATCTATGCTATCAATATCCCTTACTACCCAATTGCCTTTTGTAATTTGCTGTTGTTTACCTGTTAAACTATTAACCAAATAAAGGTGTTGCCAACCATTTTGCTCACTTGTCCAAATAATTTCATTTGTTTTTGGAAGGTATCTGGTGTAAATTCTACTCTCATAAATAAAGGTTTTGGTTTGTTCATCAACTACATTACGTGTTTTACCAGTAGTTACATCAACTTCAATTATGCGAAAACGTTGATGTCCACGATCGACCTTTTCATAAGTATAATATCTGCTATCCTTATCCCGCCAATTTAAAAATGGAGCACCAAAAAAATCGATTACATCTGCCTCTACTTTGGTTTGTTTTTTTGTAGCTAAATCAAAAACATAGGGCTGATAGCTTGTAAACTCATCACCTGGCTGGGCATAATCATTAGATTTTAACTCACCTCTTGTGGTACCTGGCAAGGAGCTTAAAATATAATGTACTTGTTTGGTCTTTTTTGGATCTACCAAATAAGCTACAATTGTTTTCCCATCTGGTGACCAAGTTGCTTCTCCGTACGGGCGAGCGTTAGTACCATCTGTAGTTAATGGTGTCTCTGTAAGATCTATTAAATTCTTTACAAACAAGTTTCCATCCTTAATAGCTATTTCTTGTTTGCCATCTGGCGATTTCCTACTGGTTCTAAAACCAGACCATCTCGATCTTTTATTCTGTAAGGGTCTTCTAATATTATATCGTAGATAAGTAGTATCTGTAGCCTGTTGGTATTGGTAATTGGCCAAATTTACTTTATACCATTTACCAGCTGATTTTAAGGTAACTGTATTTCCATTTTCGCTAAAAAACATCTCGTTCAATGCCAGCTTACCTTCATCTTGAGCTTTTCCTGTAGCGTTTGCTATGGTTTTAGCTAATGCTTGATGATTGAATGCAACTTTTGAAGTTCCAGATTTTGCATCAACATAGATAAATTGCCATGTTTTTGCTGGCATGTTCTTTCGGTACCAAAATGAATTTCCATCACTATGCCAAACAGGAGATATATCATTATTGGACACTACATTTCTTAAAACTGTATCTAAAGCAGCGGTTTTATCATAACTGGCTAGAAGCTCTTGCTGGTTAGGCCTGTAAGCCGATAATTGTGCTTTTGAAGTAAATGATATTCCTATACCTAAAAACAATAAGGTACTGGTGCTTAGCAAAGATTTAATGTTCATTTGAATTCTAATTATCAAAAAGTAAATATAACCCTACACTTAGGCCATATTGAATAAGATATTAACGGATATGCATACGATTTTAACTTATGCAGCAAATAGTTATGAAAGTATTTTGCTTCCCGATCTTTAAAGTAAACATCGCAGAAAAAACGCCCATAAGCCTAGTTAACGACTATTCTGGTTATTTATTAAAATTGTAAAATTTCCATTGTGTAGTAAAATCTCTTGTTAATGGCTGGTTGATGAATGTGGCCCTAACCATTTCTATTGGAATTTGATTTTCTTTCATAAATGCCTCATGAAATTGTTTATAAGACATTTTACCTTTATCAACCATTTCATTTTTTAACGCCATAATTTGCAAACCACCAACTAAATAAGCAACTTGATAAAGTGGGCTATAGCCTCCAGCAAAAGATCGCCTTACTTCGCCTTCTGCATTTGCCCGCTCGTGGCCTACCCTGTCTACTAAAAAGTCTACACATTGTTGTGGTGTCCATTTTCCCATGTGGAAATTTAAAGAAAAGAGTATTCTAGCACAACGATGCATACGCCAAAACAGCATTCCAATTTTTTCTTCTGGAGTTTTAGCAAATCCTTTATCATACAGTAATAATTCCCAGTATAATGCCCATCCTTCGCCGCTAAATGGTGTAGAAAAAGTGTTTCTGTAGCTTTTGTAACGGCTATTCATGTAATATTGTAAATGATGACCAGGAACCAATTCGTGATGAACTGTTGCTCTAGAAAAATAAGGGTTATTACCTCTCATGCTCATTAATTTATCTTCTTGAGACATGGTTTGAGTAGGGTAAGAAATACTAATCTCTCTACCTCCAGTAAAAAATGGGTTAACCAATTGCCTTTCGGCTGTCATCATAATCATACCCCAGGTTTCATTAGCAATTTCCGGAATATCCATTAAATTGTGCAGCTTCATAAAGTCTAGCGCATCATTTTGCAGTTTTACAATAAGTTCAGGTTGTTTTCCTACAGGTACATAGCTATTTTTAACTTTTTCTTGTGCTTTTTTCCAATCTGTACCAAAGCCCATGTCTTTTGATGCTTGAAGGAGTTCTTTGTCACAAAAAGCAAATTCTTTTTCAGCAAGCCTGATTAACTCTTCTGGAGTATAAGGAAGCATCTCAGCAGTAATCTGTCGCTGCAATTCATCTTTCCCTATTGGTGTACCAGTAATTTGATTACCACTGGGTTTTTCTATTTTCAAAACAAAGTTTTGCGCATATTTATTTAGCGAAGCACTCAAATCTTCTGCTGGTTTAGGTACCCACCAAGTAAATTCTGGATCGTAGTTAACATAAAAATCGGTAAAATTTTTAAGCCTAGCTACCAAACCATAGATAGCCCGATTTGCAGTTGTTAATTCTATAGGTTGAAGTTCGACATTCTTTTTAAAGGCTCCTGCGGCAGAGTCAACGCTTTTTGTAATTTTAGTAAGTTGCACCGCTACTCTAGCTCCCTCCATATATTTACCTCTTCTACGCTGTTTTTCTAGCTCATAAATCTCATTGGCAAAAGGGATAAACTTCTGTATTTTTTGATACTGGTTTTGATCATCATTTAGCTTTTCGAGGTTGGAGTTGATTTGCTTTTTAAGCATCACATAGTCTACCTTAGCATACACACTAAATTTATCAAAACCTAAATTCTTTAATTTGATTAAGTAATCATTATTTACCTTAATTAATCGATTTCGTTGCTCGGGCGAAGCATAGCTATTATTATTGCCCCTAAAAGATCCGCCAGATTGAGGCGAATAAAAATCTAGAACTGCAGCTATATCTCTTTGATAAGAAACTATTGTACTCCCCATTTCACTAGTTTGCTCATATAATGATGCCGGAACTGAGCTTTGGGCATAAATCCTAACAATTGAAGTAGTTAAAATAAAAATGAAGAGGATGATAATCCTAAAAGTAGGCTTGTAAGCTTGCATGTTGTTTTTTGTTGGTTTGGTTAGGTGATGATATTATTGTTGAATTAATTCATAGACAACAAAATTATCCAGCCATAGCTGTATTTTTACTTAGGTTATGGTAAGTTTCTATATATAACTTGGGCGATTTACCGATGATACTTTTAAATACCCTATTGAAATTGGTAATGCTATTAAACCCAGCTTTGTAGGCAGCACCAGAAATACAATCAGAGTTATTGCCATATAATAAGCTTTTACAAGCATCATTAATCCTAACTTCATTTAAAAATGAAATAAAAGTATGCCCAGTATGTTTCTTAAAGTACCTGCAAAATGCTTGAGGTGTCATGTAAGCTGCATTAGCTACATCTTCTAAAGTAATTTGGTTGTTGTAATTGCGCATGATGAAATTAAGGGTTTCACTCAATTTTCTGCCCTCAGTTTCAGAAATATCTGATGAATAAATAGCCGAACACAAAGGTTGCACAGCACCTTTTATAGCTTGCAAAGTATCCAAAAACTTCATCAAACCAAATAGTACTTCTTTACCAGATGCATTACATATGGCTAACATAGCTGCTGCAATTTGCTTTTTATCTATAGATGGGACTTTAAAACCATGTTTGTGCTGTTGCAAAAAAGACCTACCTGCAACCATTTCAGGTAAATCAAACAAAGCCGCCAAAACACCAGAAGGATTAAAATATAGCGAGCAGGCTTTAATAGTTAATTCGCTATTTCCTCCAAAATACTCCGGATTACTCTTAAATAAATGCGGCAGGTTTGGTCCAATCAGAAAAATATCTCCTGCAACAAAGGGATGCATGTTATTTCCTGCTATCAATGTACCAGAGCCTTGCTGTACCCAGGTAATTTGCCATTCGATGTGGCGATGTAAATACTGATAAAAATGTGGGAGCTCTACTACCTCAGATATTACACTTCTATCTTTCGGAACAAGCATGGTAAATGGTAGGACTTTCATAGGGTTTTTAGTTTAGTTGATTTAAATTAGAAATATTAAATAGGATAATTAAAAGCTAAACCTGCTTTAGTTAAAATCAGTTAACCATTGGACAAAAAAAGTAAAGATGAAATTTATACCAAGTCGTTAAACACAACAAAACCCTTGCAAAATTTTTAGATAAGCACAATAACAGGCTAAAAACCGTCATTTATAACCATTTGATAAAATAAAACTTGCCATATTTTACCCTATACCAAATTATTGAAAAACACTTAAATCAACCAATTTGTAACTTTTTAGGATAGTTAATGATAAAATCTGCATATAAACGGCGAAATAACAGACTAGTGTAGATGGATAGATTACATAATTTTATTGCGTTGATAATAAAGACCTCACAACCAGATAAAAATCATAACCATGAACCTAAAAAGTAGCCTATTTTTTATTGCAGTATTTTTCTCTTTAACTGTATTTGGCAAAGAATACCAGCTTCAATCTCCTGATAAAAAAATAAAAGTAACAGTAGCCATAACAGACAAGGTAACATGGGCAGTTAGCAGAGTTAATGATATCTTGTTACAGCCTAGCGAAATAGCCTTATTATTAAATGGCAAAATACAACCTGGTATTAAGCCTACCTTAATTAAACAACAACTGAAATCATACAATGATGTAATTACGGCAATTGTTCCCATAAAAGCTAAATCAATTGCCAACAACTACAACGAACTTAAGCTAGATTTTAAAGATGGCTATAGCATTTACTTTAGGGCATATAACGATGGCGTTGCCTATAGATTCGAAACTAATTTTAAAGAAACAGCCGTAGAGGTAATTGGCGAAACTGCAGATTTTAATTTTACAGGCAACAATAAGGTGTTTTGGCCAGTAGAAGAAAACAAAGAATTTTTATCACATTTCGAAAGTTTGTACAAAGATTCTGTTCTCAATGCATTTAACAATACCCAACATGCAGCTTTACCTATGCTATTGTTTTCATCAACAGGGGTTAAAATGCTAGTTAGCGAAGCTGATTTATATGACTATCCAAATCTGTTTTTATTTGGAACAAGTGGAAATAGCCTTACTGCTGGCTTTCCAAAAGTGATTGAGCAAAGCACTCCTGTTAGAGATCGTGGTATTAAAATTACTAAGCTAGCCAACTTTATAGCTAAAACTGCTGGCAAAAGAAAATACCCATGGCGTAGTATTGCCATCTGTACAGAAGATAAAGATTTACTGGTTAATAATTTAACTTACAAATTATCAAGTTCTTCAGTAATTGACGATACTAAATGGATTAAACCAGGAAAAGTGGCTTGGGATTGGTGGAATGACAATAACATTTATGGTGTAGATTTTAAAGCAGGTATCAATACCCAAACTTATAAATATTACATCGATTTTGCTGCTGCATACGGTTTAGAATACATTATGCTTGATGAAGGTTGGACAAGAACAACTACCGACCTTTTAAATCCGGCAAAGGATATCAATATTCAAGAAATTATTGATTATGGCAAATCTAAAAATGTAGGGGTTTGGCTATGGACTTTGTGGGGGCCACTTGATAAAGACATGGATCATATCCTATCTCAATATGCAAAATGGGGAGCTAAAGGTATAAAAGTAGATTTTATGGCTCGTGCAGAACAGTATATGGTTAACTTTTACGAACGTACCGCAGCTACTGCAGCAAAGTACAAATTGATGGTTGATTTGCATGGCGCTTATAAACCTGTTGGTTTAAACCATAAATATCCAAACGTGTTAAGTTATGAAGGAGTTCGGGGTTTGGAAAACCATAAATGGAGTGCAGAAATAACACCAAAACATAACCTTAGTTTACCTTTTATCAGAATGGCAGCTGGCCCGATGGATTATACGCCGGGAGCCATGATCAATGCGAACAAGAAAAATTTTAGTATAGTTTACAGCGAGCCAATGAGCATGGGAACGAGGGCGCATCAGGTAGCGATGTATGTGATGTACGAAAGCCCGCTGCAGATGTTAGCTGATAATCCATCAAATTACCTCAAAGATAGTTTGTGTACGCGTTTCATTTCACGCATACCAACTGTTTGGGATAATACCATAGCTTTAGAAGGTAAAGTTGGAGAATATGCTATTGTTGCACGGCAGAATGGTAAAAACTGGTACATATCAGGTATGACAGATTGGAAAGAAAGAGATTTTAAAACGATTTTGAATTTTTTAGAAGATAAAAACTACAAAATGGATGTTTTGAGCGATGGCATTAATGCGAAAAAGCATGCTTCGGACTATAAAATTACTACTTCGACAGTAAAAAAAGGAGATCAGATCCAGATTAAAATGGATCAAGGTGGTGGTTGGACAGCGATTTTAACTCCAGTTGAGTAGTGTTATAAAGATTGCAAAAGAGTATCTCATCAAGATTTCTCCGAGTGAAGAACTCTTTAGAAATGACGTTCGCCAAAACAGTCATCTCGAAGGAGCACAGCAAGTTTAATTCGTCATCTCGACAGCGCACAGCCACGAGAGATCTGATAGTGTTCTCCTAACAGATCTCTCCTAACGTCGAGATGACGGTTTATTGTGTGGTCATTTCGCAGGAGTGCCTTCCTACCGCAGGCAGCCATGAGAGATCTGATAGTGTTCTCCTAACAGATCTCTCCTAACGTCGAGATGACGGTTTATTGTGTGGTCATCTCGCCAGAGCGCCTTCCTACCGCAGGCAGCGACGAGAGATCTGATAGTATTCTCTAACAGATCTCTCCTAACGTCGAGATGACGGTTTATTGTAGCTTTATCTCGATAGAGCGCAGCAAGCATGTTCCGTCATTTCGACAGCGCACAGCCACGAGAGATCTGATAGTATTCTCTTAACAGATCTCTCCTAACGTCGAGATGACGGCTTATTGTGTGGTCATTTCGCAGGAGCGCCTTCCTACCGCAGGCAGCGACGAGAGCTCCATCACAGTAAATTATAAATTAAAAAAGGGCATCTGAAAAATCAGATACCCTTAACCTATTAATCAAACTATTTTTAACGCTTTACAATGCACTTATGGTTGTACCATCTAACTTAATTTGATATGGCCATTGTTCATTATTCTCATCCTTACCCGAAACCTCCCAATGTTCTTTTGGCGCTCCGCTTACCACCAACCATAAATGTGCCGTTCCTGTAGGAACTTTGAAACTTGCTTTTCCATCGGCAGACTTCAATACATCGCCATAAACACGGCTCCCATCCTGCTTAACCGCTAAAAATCCATATCTCCAACCAGCTTGCTCGGTTTTTATATTTCTAAAACCTGCCGTACCAGCAATACCTTTAAATACCAATTTCACATTGGTACCAGCAGCCGGAACATTAAGCTTAATTCCATTGTAGCCATAATTTTGCGGGCAATTATTTACATCTACTTTATACCATCCATCTTCAACTGCATTTAATTTAGTTACATGTTGGTTGGCATATTTAGCGGCTACCTTCTCAATGCGTTTCATATCCCAAGTAATAAACCTACGCGAAGCATCAAATATCTCCTCATTAAACTGTTCTTGACTGATGCCGGTTACTCGTTTATAAACCATTACTGGATCCTCGCCTTTTTTAACTTCACGAAGTAGCTTCCCAAAAAAGTCTATTCCATGTTTATTAGACCAATATTCTATTACATACGGCGTGTGGTACATATTTGTGGGATGTAGAAATGCGTAATGGTTTTTCTTCATGAAACTTACCAAGTGGTAGTTTTCAAAAGTCATCCATTCTGGATATACTTGCCACAACATATATTGTGCAGACATTTCCATTATGGCACCTCGCATGCCTGTTCCGTTATCGTTACTGGCCAAATACTGAAAGGCATGACCTAGCTCGTGGGCTAAAGCACCATAAGGAGCTTTACTCATTCTAACCGCTGGTGTCCATAAAATACCAACCTTGTTTTCTGCGCCACCACCAAATGCAGTTTGCTCATCGCCACCTATCACATAAAAAAGAACTTTGTACTTATCGGTAAGCGATTTACCTTTTTGCACAATTTTTAGCGAATCCACATAAAAGTTATAATAACGTTCGCATTCTTTTAATGCTGCTTTAGCATCAAAGCGTTTATGCTCAACCGGATTTTGCATCGGATCATCTCCGAATTCTTTTGCCCAAAAAATAACGATATTATCCGATTCTATTTTGCGTTTGTGGCTATACTCACTTTCATTGTTGTTATAATCGTTATTGTCTGGCACCCTCCAAACTTTGGCGGGAATATAAGCTTCTTTCGCAGTGCTTTTTTTTAGGCTATCTATTTTTTGTGGTTCAGGGTCGTTGGCTGTAGTGCAGGCCATTATATTATTTGCCAGAAATAATGCCATAGCTAAAGCGCTAGCCTTTTTAATTACAAAATTGATGATCATACAGTTTAAATTAATTTCTCCATTAAAATTAAAACTAGTTTAACAATCAATAGCCCTTTAATTTAACCTCTTCAACTCTTATTTTATCCCATTCATAAATCAGCATTCTGTTCTATTTTTCCATCATTTGCTGAACTACTTTTACCTGATCTTTCGATTTCGGACTTATTTTTTACTATGCGATATCATATGGTCAATTACTGCTATTTTGATATTTCCTTTTCGTCGCTTTCGTTAGCCAAAGTCTCTTCGTTAGCTATATCGCTAATAACCCCTAAATAATAGCTGTTACTTTGAGCTGTATGATCGAAGGCTACAAAAGCGATGTATACATGTACCGCATGCCCATCTGTATTTACTGGCATTGGCAAGCTTGCCGTACCTGTATATCTTTTTGCTGCTGCGGTATCAATAGAAACCTGTCCTGTTTCTGGAATATAAGCAACGAGCATGGCCAAGTCTATCCCTTGGTAGTGCCCCTCTTTGCTCCAGTTAACTACAATCTCATCGCCATTGCGTTCCATAGTTATGGTTTGTGGTAAAGTTAAGTTACCAAAACTCAATAAAGCCAAGGATGGATCTACATAAGCACTGCCATCCTCATTTTCTTTTAAGGCATGTTTACTGTTATAAGATTTAGCCGCAACAAAACCCTGGTAAGTTGGGGCATACGCTTTAAAGCCTATCCTCAAAATAGCCAACAAGGGCTGTAGCCAATGCTGCGTTAATGCAAACTTATTTCTATTTAACTGTTCTGTTTTGCCAGCTTTTTTTGTGCGCTTTTTAGGTAAACCCCTAATTACATCTTGTCCACTTAATTCATAACCCACTATAGATCCCACTTTTCCAGAGAAGCCACCATTTGCTCCATTTTTAAGTATTGCCATTGTTTTAAAATTTAATGCATTTTTATTACCACATCATAATGGCTAGGGCAAATTATACCTGTCGACACATCAGCTTCGTATTAAAGTTATAACAAGTTCGTGAAATCTCCAACTATAACAAGAATTTTAAATGGATTTAACTCGAATTTAACAGGGAGTATAAAGGGAAATATCCCCTGTTTTGTCCCTGTAAAGTCCCTGTTATATCCCTGTATTATCCCTGTTAATTATGATCAGTTTACAATGGAGATACGAAGCAGTTGCGAAGGGAAATCCCTATCAGAAAAAATGTAAACTCTATTCAGGAACGGGCACTATTAAGGAATGGACAAAGGTGTTTTAGCGGATAGCTTTGGGATCTCTCTTTTTATTAGGAAGATACTCCAGCAACATAGACGAGCTTAATCTTAACGGGTTTGTAAAAGAGATATTTACATTAATCATAACGAATATGGCTAACGCCATTTACAAAATCTGCCCAAGTTTTGTAAGATATGCTTCTTTAAATGATTAATGACTACCCGATGCTGATTAAATCCAGAGGTAAAGATCAGTAGTCGATAAATTTTAACTTTCCGCTAATTATTTTATCCCATTCATAAATCAGCATTCCGTTCTATTTTCCCATCATTTGCTGAACTACTTTTACCTGATCTTTCTCTTTTGGACTTATGTTAATGTTGGGTGCAATTCCGATATTATCAATTGGGTTTTGCGGTAATCTTTTTGATCTGGCGATGGGAATAACCAAGTCGAAATCTTGACAGGGAAGATCAAAAAACTGCGTACTGCCATAATCAATAACTCCGGCTGTATTTTCGCCATATAGCGTTACTTTATTACTCTGTTTTGCAGTTAGCAAAAAGGTTTCTGCTGAACTTTGACTATTTCTATCCATTAATATGGCAATTTTTTTAGGGAATGGATAAATTGAATCGAGTTTAATCTCAAAAAAATCTTTTCCAGACGGATTAACATATCCATTGGGATTGGCTTTCATTAATGCAATTAGATTGCTGATAAACTGTTTAGACGATTCTGGCAAGTCTTTATCGTTCAGATTTTCTGTTAAAATTTCAATATTCCCTTTGGATGATCGATATTCATCTGGTTTAACCTGTACTGGATTGGAATAGATAAAAGGTAAAAGACTATTGTAGGTATAATCAATGCCTCCACTATTACCCCTAATATCTATAATCCAATTTGATGTTTTTTGAAGCTGCCCTTTATGAATTGCAATTAGACTATCTATTAATTTTTTCTCAGACCACTCAAAAGAATGCAAGCGCAGCAAAAAGGTTTCTGCGCTTAATTGTTTGATTTCGGTAACATTACTCAATTTTTCTTCCGCTTTTGGCCGCCCGTCTGTTTTCATTAGTAACTTATTCAGTCTTTTCACCACATCAGGATACCTCTCTCTGTAACGCCAAGGAAATTGAACTCGTAAATGATGATCTTTAAAATAGCCTATCCAAGTATTTAAGATGACATAACATGAATCTGTACTTTTTGTTATTTTTGCCTTTTGCTGCAGCTTTGAAGTAAACTTTTTAAAGTCTTTTATACTTTTAACTTTATCGCTATAACCAGAGTAATTAGCTGTTACTTGCGAAACAGTAGAATCAAAATTTAGCTTACAATCACAATCTTGTGCTAATAAATATAAGGGAAAAGAAAAACACAATAAGAAAAATAGCTTTTTCATAAACAACTGATTATAGAACCTAGACGAGAGTAACATCAATAGGGTTGCATAAACATTGATTAAAAATCCTTGCGGCATTCAAACCATAACCAAATACTTATTTCTTAGATTCAATCTTTTCTTTCCAAAAATTGAATTTGTAATATAAATTATCAAAATCAAGTGGTTTAGTGATATAGTCATCCATTCCTGCTTCTAAACAGGCTTCTTTATCTTGCTGGTATGCTCCGGCAGTCATTGCAATAATTACTGGTCGCTCAGCACCGTACTGCTCAATAATTGCCTTAGTGGTTTGCAAACCATCCATCTCAGGCATTTGCACATCCATCATAATCAAATCATAATGCTGTCGTTGTAATGAAGAAATTACTTCCAATCCGTTAGATACAACATCACATAGGTAACCAATATTTTTTAAGGCATTACTTACAATTTTCTGGTTAATCAAGTTATCCTCTGCTACCAAAACACTTATGGAATTATCAACTACTGCTCCATTTTCTTTAGGACTATCAATCATTCCCGAAACTTCAATTTCAGTATTTTCTGATAGTTTGTCTATTAACATTTTATAAAAATAAGCTGGTTTAATGGGCTTATCTAAAATGGCAGCAAACAACTTTTTATATCTTTTTCTATCTGGCGGAAAGTTGCCTGCAGAACTAAATAAAACCAATGGCATTTTTGCGCCATACTTTTTGTGGATTTGTTTAGCTACATCTATTCCATTCATTTCTGGCATTAATAGGTCAATTACAGCAATATCATAGCTTTTTGTGCAAATTGCAGCTATGCCTTCAGCACCACTTTCAAAAATATCTGCCTGCATACCCCAATGTTCACAATGCCCTTTTAGAATTTTTAAATTGGTTTGATTATCATCTATGATCAGCACGCTTTTACCCATTAAATCTTTTGGCACTGTCATAGATTTATATTCCTTAACCTGACTGTTTGCTTGCAAATGAATGGTAAATTTAAAGGTTGTGCCCACGTTTACTTCGCTCTCTACCCAAATCCGACCCTTCATTTTGTCTACCAACCTGGCACTAATTGCCAAGCCTAAACCCGTACCTCCATACTTGCGTGTGGTGGATGAATCTACCTGAGAAAATGAACTGAATAACTTATGCATTTTATCTTGAGGAATACCAATGCCACTATCTTGTACCGCAAATTCTAATTCGTAACGTCCTTTATTTTTAGAGAGCAGTTTAATGCTGGTTAATATTTCTCCAGTTTCGGTAAATTTAATAGCATTACCCACTAAATTAACCACAATTTGTCGCAACCTAGTCATATCCCCTATCACTTCTATAGGAACATCTGGATCAATAATGTACAATAAATCCAAATTTTTTTCTTGTGCTTTAAAGGAAAGTAAATCGTAAGTTTCTTCAATTATTTTGTGCAAAGTGAAAGGATGCTCTTCCAATTCTAATTTACCAGACTCTATTTTAGAAAAGTCTAAGATTTCGTTGATGATTTCTAAAAGTGCATCAGCACTTATTCTTATCGATTCCACAAAATCAAATTGATCTTCGTTTAAATGAGTATGTCGCAGCAAACTGGTCATTCCAATTACTCCATTCATTGGGGTTCTGATTTCGTGGCTCATATTGGCCAAAAATTCAGATTTTGCCCTATTTTGCTCGTCGGCCAATTTACTTTTTTCTTCAAGCTGTATATTTAAGCGTTTTAAATGCTCATCATACTGATATTGTTGGGTAATGTCATCAAATGTCCACAACATACCGCTTATATGCTCAGAAATGGTAGGTGTACAACATACATTGAGTACAAAAAGATTTGGGTCAATAAAAATCCATTTCCAATCGCTTACCTTTTTTTCAGCCGATTTGAAAATTTCCATACCTCTTTGTAGAATTTCGGTCTTGTTTTGGGCTTTAGAACGAAATTGGTTCATCGCCATAGAAAGTACAGTTGGCATTACATTGCCACCATTAATACCCAATAATTTGGCCGCTGGTTCATTTATCCAACTGTTCTGTCCACTATCATCAATAAATACGATGCTTTGTGGAACAGTTTGCAAAATGGCATTGAATCGCACCTTAAGCTCTTCAAGCGAATAATAAGTTTGAGACAATTTTATAGCTTCCTTAACTTTACTTAAGGAAAATCTAATAAATTCTTTAAAATCAGGAGTAAATTCAAAATTTGCTCTCCAAGACAATATCAAATAACTATTGATATTCAACTCCTTAACAGGAAGTACTACAATGGCAGCTTGATCCGCAAATACATCCGTTAGGTTATGATGAAAATGATCAAAAGGAGCATTAAAGTAGAGGGCTTCATTGGCATCATCTAGATGATCTAATAGCTTTGGATCTATAAACTTTGCACGTTCTTTAGTATCATTTAACTGATATAAATTAGCAGTTAACTCGTCTTCGAACTTTAATAAATGTGCCTGTTCTGCACCAGAAAACGCTTTTAACTTAGCTAAACACTGCTGTGTGATTTTAAACCAATCTTGGTAACCATTTGTTAAATTTAAGTCGGCTATAAAATTTAATGTTTGCTTAGCCCAATTGATATCATTTTCCTTTCTCAAACCTAGATATATGACTTAATTAATGAAATAACTTCTTGTGGCGCACTCATATGTGGAAAGTGCCCTGTAGCATTTACATATGTTAATTCGCTGTTCTTTATTTCCCTATTTAAATAATCTGCAACCTCACTCGGTACGGCAATATCATCATGAGCTTGTATAAGTAAAGTAGGTTTATCAAGTTTATGAAGTTCTTTGCGGATATCTGATTCGAAAATCACTTTAGCTACTGATAACGCAATGTCTGGCCTAATTTCGCCTAAAGTTCGGGCAAAAGCTTCTCCCAATTCTGGATGATCTGGATTTCTCATTGCAGCAGCGGAAAAGCCACTTACCCAGGCGTAATAATTAGTCGTCATGGTATGGTACATATTATTTAATGCAGACTGGGTAAAGCCTCCTATATAATTTTCCACTTCATCATTAAGATAACGTGGTGAAGCTCCAATAAAAACCAATTTAGAAAAATGTTGTGGCTCTTTAATTGCCGCCAGCAAGGTAATCATTGAACTTACGGAATGCGCAATTACTGTGACGTTTACGAGTTGTAAATCTGCAATAATGGCCCATAAATCGTCTGCATAAGAATGTAATGTATTGTATTTAATTGGACTGTAAGCATTGGGATCGGCTTTGCCCCCTCCAATATTATCATATAACACTAAACGATAATCTTCGGCAAAGCCTTTTTTTACATCTTCCCAAGCGGTTTGATCTGTACCAAACCCATGTGCAAAGATTAAAGTTTCACTAGCGTTAACATTTCCTTCAATATTGATATTGTTCTTTTTTCTAACGGTGGGCGTCATATTTATTTCTAGGTAGATAAATATATTAACCGTAAATATAAGTTTTGTAACAATAAATTAAAATTAATCCCTGTTACTATTTCATTAAATAAAGAGTTTTACAGTAAAAAAACAAATATTATGCTTCATTTTCGCTTCTGTATCCTTTTTATTCAGTTATAATTTTAGAGAAATTCTAGCACAATAGAAATAGTTTGGATCATATGGAATTAGGCAGATGGCATTAAGGATTTTGAGTTAAAGCTACTGGCAAGGTAAAGCAAAATGTAGAACCATTCCCTAATTCGCTTTCTGCCCATATCTTTCCTTTATGGCGAGAAATAATTTCTCCGCTAAGGTACAGGCCTATTCCAAAACCAGATATTTGAGCGCCCGTTTCTACCCTATAGAAACGATCAAAAAGATGGTTGATATGTTCTGGAGAAATACCTATCCCTTTATCGTACACACAAACTTTAACTAGACCATCTATTAACTTACAATCTAATGTAACAAGTTGAGCTAATGGCGAATATTTAACTGCATTACTTAATAAATTAGAGAGCACACTTGCGATCTTTAACCGATCAGCGAATACTTCTACTTGGTCACATTGTAGAACTTCAATTTGATGTGAAGAATCAACTATTCGAGATTCTACCGCTATTTCGTTAATTAACTCATCAAGCCTAAAATTGCTTTGATTGAGAATTACTTTTCCAGATTCGAGCCTCGAAAGATCCAAAAATCCATTAACCATCTCATTCATTCTTTTCAATTGGCGCACGGCAGAACTTGCAATATCAAATGCCTTCGTATTACTTTCTTGTTTGGCAATTCGCTGAAGAAGCTGTAAGTAACCATTAAGTGAGGTAAGGGGAGTTTTTAGTTCGTGACTAACTATGCTAATAAAATCATGTTTGCGCTGTTCGTCTTTTTTGGCTTCTGTAACATCCATTACAAATCCAGAAAACAATGGCATTCCAGATCCATCTTGATTAATCTTTCCGAACGATCTTAACCAAATTAACTGGTCGTCGTTAAATCTTCTTTGAGAAAAAGTTACATCATATGCCCCTGAATCTGCAATGGCTTTATCAATCGCTATAATTAGCTGCGCTCTATGTTCGTCGCTTACTTGAGCAATTGCCTGATCAAATGTCATTGGTTGCTCTGCTTCATAGCCATAAATTCTGGATAAAGCTGCATTATATTGGAGTGCTTTGGTAGTTGGGTTTATTTGCCAAGAACCTAGATTTGCCGCATCAATTGCTAAATCCATCATTTCTTTAGTGCGTAATGATTCTAACCTTAACACTACTTGATCAGTTACTTCAGTTACCACTTGAAGTACACTATTAACTTCGCCATCAGCATCTTTTAAGGGTTGACAAATGAAAGTATAATAGCCTTCTGTAAGTACGCCGTTACGCATTACAAAAGCCTTGCTTTCTTTGCCATAATATGGCTTGCCAGAAGAGAGTACATTTTGTAATATTTCTATAAATGGTTGACCAACCAGCTCTGGCATCGCCTTAGCGAGAGGCAAACCAAGAATTGAGCTATCTTTGGCCCAAACTTCAAGTATCCGCTCATTAGCAATATCTACAATAAGTTCTTTACTTCTCATTACTGCAATTGCCACTGGTGCTTGCTCTACTAACCTCTTAAATTGCTGAGCATTTTCGAGTGCTTCTTTTGTTTTGATTAAAATCTGAGATCCGAGCAATTCATTATCAGCAGCTAATTTCTCATTTACCTCTTGCTCTTTTTGTAATGCTTCTGCATTTCTCTGAGATTTTAATAGGGTTTCTTGGTGAAGTTTTCTTTCAGTTACATCAACCGCCGAATTCATTACGCAAATGATCTCATTATTAGCATTTCTAACTGCCTTATATTCGAAATCGAAATAATAAGTACCTAATTTACCATCTACAACTAAATCTGCTGGAGTATCTGTACCAGCATAGGTTATGCCCTCTCTGTAGCAAGTAGCAAACATTTGCCGAAAAGGTTGCCCTTCCATTTCTGGCAAGCCTTCTTCTAATGGCAACCCAATTATAGACGTGTCTTTACCCCAAACCGCCAACATGGGTTCATTTGCATAAAGAATAACTGCTTCATCTCCAAAATGCACAGAAACTGGATTTTTAATCAGATTTAAAATCCCAATTAGCTGGTCATTATCTAAAAGCAGTAGTGGTTTTTCCATTTAATGTACTGATGAATATAACTTTGAAAACTAACAATAAAGTTGTGAATTTGTTTACCTGACACTACCAATAATTGTAGGTAAAACTATTTTATATAATTTTCAACGCTATACTTTACTTTATACAAAACCTATATTTGCAATATTTAAACAAATCCAAATTATCATATAATCTGAATTTTGAAAAGAATTTTAAAACATACGCTATCTCTTCTTAATATCGATCATGTAAAACTAGGAGACAAATGGAATTTTAAAAATGTAATTAGCCCGTATTTTAGGTTATACTACATTGATTATGGAGCTGGTGAACTAAGTAATCTTGAAAAAAATTTGAAACTAGAGCCTGGTTTTTTATACATGGTACCAAGTTTTACGGTTTGCAATCTCTACTGCGACAGTCATCTTCATCAATATTTTATCCATTTTTTTGAAGAATCTCCAGATGGAATATCTCTTTTTTCAAATAATAGATCTATTTTTAAAGTAAAAGCATCGGCAATAGATATCCTTAATTTTAAAAGGCTGTTAGCTATTAATCCAGGCAGAGGCATTAACCGTTCAAATAATCCGAAAGTTTATGAAAAGGATGTTTACTATAAGGAATATCAGCAACTGAATGACCATCAAAATCTATCTTTTTTTTTAGAGACACAAGGCATACTTTTACAGCTGGTATCTCGGTTTCTCACACCTTTAATCACTAAGCAAAAAGAAATAATCCAAAGTCCTACTAGGATAATAGATGCAATTGGCTACATCTCCCTAAATCTAGATAAGGATTTAAGTGTTTCCACTTTAGCCAATCGCTCAAATTTAAATACAGATTATTTTTCTAGATTATTTAAACAGTATACTGGTATAGGTCCGATAGATTATATCCAAGGCAAAAGAATTGAACGTGCCCAATACCTTATTTTTACTACAGACATGCCTATTTCAGAAATTGCAACAATAACAGGATTTGAAAATGTATTTTACTTCTCAAAGATCTTCAAAAAAATAACTGGGATTTCACCAGGTCAATACAAAAAACAGATTGCATTAAACCATTAGTTAAACAATCTTCAAAGCTATCGCGTAAGGTAATTTAGGCCTGTTTTCGTTTAATTGTACTATAAGCTCATTATCGTTTTGATTAAAGATTAAATTTTGACCTGAACCTACCAACTGCACTGCCTGAATAGGCTGATTAAGATTACCTCCTACTTTGCGCATGCTTTTAATAATGATTTTTCCATCTGCTGGCCAACCCATCGCAATTGCATAAACTGCATTACCCTTCACCGTAAAACGCAAATCCGCAGCAGTAAAAGCCTTACCCTTACCTTCGTTAAAACCCTGTGCAGAAAGAGGAGCTGCAGATTCCATTGCAGGACCTTCTCCAAAAACCTTCCATGGTCTGGTATCATAAATGGCTTCGCTGTTTACTGCCATCCATTCGCCAATTTCAGCAACTATAGCTCTTTCCTGATCGTCGATAGCCCCACTCCCCCTTACTGGTACACTTAACAATAAGTTTCCATTTTTACTTACCACATCTGCCAAAGTATGTATTACTGTTTTAGCACTTTTATACCGTTTCTGGTCATAGATTGATCTACTATAATGCCAATCGCCGATACAGGTACAGGTTTGCCAAGGCAATGCTTCAATGGCATTGCTCTGCCCTCTTTCAATATCCCAAATTAAACACTTACGCTGCATTTCGGTAAGAATTTTACCAAAAATTACCGTTTCTTGAGTGCCATTTTTCTTGATGCTTTTATTATATAGATGGGCTGCAATACGTAATCCAGCATCACTGATAGGCCACAATGGCAATGCCGTATCATCAAAATAGATTAAATCTGGATCATAGGAATCAATCAAATCTATAGTACGTTTATAAAATTTTTCGCAATAGGCTTTTGATGGTTTATTTACTCCTTCTGCCCAATTCCATTGTTTATGGATCATTCCATTATCATAGCTGTTTAAGCTTAACTCATGTTGTTGTTCATAAAGTTCTTGGGGATCTAATCCATCCCACCATTTCCCTTTCCCATCTGCTTTGGTTAACTTTCCATCATAAGGAACACCTGCAAAAGGACCATTTTTATCGGCTCGCTGTGCAGTTTCCATCCAGCTCCAAGCATGGGCGGCATGTACGCTAACACCAAAATACAAATCGTTTTTTCTCGCTGCTTTTTCCCAACCACCAATCAAGTCCTTCTTAGGGCCAACCTTAGTAGCATTCCAATTTTTCTGGTATTTGCTTTTATAGAGATCTAAATTATCATGATGATTAGCCAATGCCATAAAATATTTGGCTCCTGCTTTTTTATAAAATGATACCAGTTCTTCTGGATCCCAAGCCTCAGCTTTCCATTCGTTGATTACATCTTTAAAGCCAAATTTAGATGGATGACCATATTTTTCTACATGATATTTATACTTCCAATGCCCTTCCATATACATTTCGCGGGCATACCAATCTCCATATTCAGGCTGGCACTGTGGGCCCCAGTGGGCCCAAATCCCAAACTTCGCATTGCGATACCAATCTGGAGTTTTAAACTGCGTTAAAGAATTCCAATTAGGTTCGAAAGGACCAGAAATTCTATTATCGTTAGCCTCATTTAACAAATTATTGGCTGCACTAAGCTGGTTGGATAATGCAATTGTGGGAATGGTTGCAGCAAGATGCTTCAAAAGTGATCTACGGTTCATAAGCTTTTACATATAGCCTTAACAAAAGACTGTTTGCAAGCAAATTTATAAGGTACTGTTTTGGTAACCTTACATAAAATAGACTTAAATTTATACAAATCCGACTTTTAGTTACTACTAAAACAAAAGAGTTGATTAAAATTACTTGAACGTCTGTAGTATAACCTACTACAATGACACGTTATATTTTAATCCCAAGCTCATCCAACGTGATGGCAATGGAATTGCTCCAACTTCAAAATATGTAGTATCAAATATATTTTGGGCATCTATAAAAACAGTGAAATTTCGGATAGATTGACTAATCCTTAAATCGTTCATCCAATAAGCAGAACCAGATGTACGTTGTTGTAAACGTGTGGCAATCAATATAGAAAAATTATTATTCTGATAATCAATAGTATTTGTTAATTGATGTTTTAAAGAGGCAATCAAATACTTAGAAGCCACATTAGGGTTCATATCCCTCAATTCAGATTTAAGATAAGAATAGCCAAGATTAATGTTCAATTTTGCTTTTTCAGATACAAGCACTAAATAGTTTGTACGCAGGTTTATGCCTTTTACTACAAAGTTTCCGATATTGTTACTTTGCCAAGGGTCTGTAGTTACCGAACGTGTCCAATCTATAAATTTATCTATTTTACGACTGAAAGCATTGGCATTGAAGCTAAAGTTATTTTGTGTAAACTTGAACCCTAACTCGCTTTGCAATGCATTTTCGGGCACGAGGTTAGGATTACCTATATTACCTGGCCGCTGATTTAAATAAAGATCCGTAAATGATGGAATTCTTTGGCTGGTACCAATATTTCCAATCAGCTTGAAATTAGGCGTTATGGCATAACTTGCATCAATACCAGGATAGAGCTGCCATTTATAATCAGAATTATAATTAAGGTAGGCGCCCATATTTACATTCAGATTTGCTAACAAGTTGGTACGGTACTGAGAGTAAATACCTAAGTTTTCTCTTTGATGATCGCCAATGTTTGAGGAATTGATATCTTCACTCCTTACTTCTGCACCAAAACCAAACTCGCCACTCTTAATTTTATAGGTAGTATTAATTTCGCCCGCCAAAGAATTTGTAAAATGCTTACTTCTACCTGCATTAGGATTAACAGCTCCAAAATAACGGTAATCATCAAAATTATACCTGTAGCTTAACCTTGGGATTAGCGTCCACTTTGCTGACAAAATATGTTTGGATTGAATGGAGGCGATAGTAGTTTGAACTGCTTCGTTGGAGTTTTTATCACCTGGAGCTGCATAAAAGCCATTGGCTCCGAACCCATTATCGATGTAACCAAATGTTGTTGAAATCTCGTTAGTTTTATCAAGCTGATAATTACCCAAGTAAAGTATTTTGTTGTTCTCGAATTGGGTGTTGTAACGAAAGCCATTACTTTTATCGTGCGAAGCAAAGATGGAATGTTTTTGATTTTGCTTACTTAAAGTTGCACCCAATTGAATTCCCCTACCAAAAAATGTATCGCCCGTTCCCTCTTTATCTTTTTTGAAATTAGAACCAACATAAGTATTTACCAACAGACCTGAATTATCTGGCTTTTTGGTGATGATATTAATTGCACCAGTTAAACTATTAATACCATAAATTCTGGCAGCTGGACCTCTAATCACTTCAATTCTTTCAATTGCTTCTACAGGCACTGGTAAATTAAGCATATTATGGCCAGTCTGCGTGTCGATAATCTTCAGTCCGTTTAACAAGACTACCGTTTGTTCAAAACTGCCACCATCTATACTAATATCAGCTTGTGTACCGAATGGCCCGCGTTGTCTCAAATCTACTCCATTGGCATATTGTAACAACTCCTGGATGCTCCGTCCAGGTAGTTTAGCAATCATTGCTTTATCGATTACATAAACATTTCTGTTTTGTTTAGAGATTGGGGTACTGAAACCATTTTCATTAATTACAACTTCGTTCATGGTAATTACACTATCTGGTTTTTGTTGTGCATATAAATTAGCACCCCATAATAGTAACATGACAAAATAAAATATTTTCATTCTTATAAATTTTCACAAAAATAGTATCTTGCCGTACCAGTATACTATACCAGTTTTTAAATAATGAATGGTCCGGTTAATATTCCTTTTAAAAGTTTCATACAACTTAATGCCAAAGACAAAACAGCGCTCTATCTGCAATTAGTTTTTGAATTTATTAAAGCTATACAAATGGGGCAACTGCCAGAAGGCACAAAATTACCAGGCACACGTATATTGTGTAAGTTATTAGCTGTAAATAGAAATACCCTAATTAAAGCTTTCCAAGATCTGGAAGCACAAGGTTATATAGAAATTAGGGCAAATAAAGGGACTTTCATTTTATCTGATCAAAAACAGGTAAAAAAAAAGCAGACCCCTAGGCAAATCGAGAAAAACCAATTAACAAATACTTCAGGCTTTACATTTAAACGCTCAGAAATTTTAGAAAACCCAATTGAGGTGAGCGAGGTTCCTTTGCAATTTAATGATGGCTTACCAGATTTAAGATTGATACATACAGATATTTTGGCCAGACTTTACGTGTCTAAACTGAAAAGGCAAAAACACAAAAAGACTTGGCAGCAACTCCAAACTCAATCGCATCAACATTTTAAAATGCAGTTTGCCAATTTTCTGAATGTAACTCGTGGTATTCGTATCTCTCTATCAAATTTACTTACTACATCGAGCCACGAAACAAGCTTGTTTTTGGTTGCCAAATTATTAATTGCCGCTGGAGATAAAGTTGTAGTTGCCTCTCCAAGTTATTACCAATCTAACATGACTTTAGCTGATAGTGGTGCTAAAATTATCTCAGTACCTGTTGATCATGAAGGCATAAATACGGAAATGTTAAGGCAAATTTGCGAAGAACAGCCTATTAGGATGTTATATCTTACTTCCATTTACCATTACCCAACCACAATAGCTCTTAGTGCCAAGAGAAGGATAGAAATACTTGAATTGGCCCAACAATATGGTTTTATCATTTTGGAAGACGATTATGATTTTGATTTTCATTATGATAACAACCCCATCTTACCATTAGCTGCTTTAGATGTTAATCAATCTGTAGTTTATATAGGCTCTTTTGCCAGATCTTTACCTGTGGGATTTAGTTATGGTTTTGTTGCTGCTCCTACAGCATTTATTAAAGAACTAGAAAAGCATCAATCTATTTTAGAGCCAGGAATTGATGTAATTAAGGAGCAGGTATTAACCGATTGGATACAAGATGGCGAAGTACATCGCCTTGCAAAGAAAAACCGAAAAACCTATAAAGATCGTAGAGATTATTTTGCACAATTGCTTACCGAAAAATTAAATGGAAAGGTTAAATTTAATCTTCCTCCGCGTGGACTAGCCATTTGGGTGGAGTGGCTGGATCATTTTAACCTAATTAAACTGAAAAAGAAATGTGCCGAAAACGGATTATTCCTGCCGAAAACGATTTTATACCAAAGTAAAAACCTTACCGCTACGCGTTTAGGTTTTGGCAATTTAGCTACAACAGAGATGGAAAATGCGGTAGCCATTTTAAGCAAATCTTTGCAAGAGCTGGTTGAGGGTAATTAGAAATTGGGCGCTACATTTAAAATCTAATTTTTCTTCAATTCTGTTATAATTAATGATTCCAACTCAGACCTTTCCACTAATCTTATTTTACTTTGATAACTACTTTCCCTTTTGCACGGCCGCTCTCTACAAAAGTTAGCGCTTCGTTGGTTTGCTCAAATAGAAATACTTTATCAACTACAGGAGCAATTTTACCTGTTTCTATTAATGAAGTAATTTCGCTCAACTGCTTTCCATCGGCTCTCATAAATAGAAAAGAATAATCGATACCTAATTTTTTAGCCTTTCTCCTGATTCCAAAACTGATTAACGATAGAACAGTTCTGATGATCCATGATGCACCAATTGACTTGGCAAAATCTGGTGTTGGTGGCCCTGAGATTGAAATTGCCTTCCCTCCATGTTTTAGTACCCTTAGTGACTTTTCAAGTGTTTGGGTATCTTGGCTATTCAACACCACATCGTAGTCTTTCAGTTTAGCTTCGAAATCTTCCTTTTTGTAATCGATCAGTACATCTGCTCCCAGCTGTTTTAACATAGCAAAACTTTTTTCACTTGCCGTTGTGGCCACAGTTGCACCCAGATGTTTGGCCAATTGTATTGCAATAGTTCCAACACCTCCAGAGCCTGCTTGGATAAAAACTTTCTGTCCTTTTTTAAGATTTGCTTTTTCTACCAGCGCTTGCCAAGCAGTAAGAGCTACCAAAGGAATGGATGCCGCTTCTTCCATAGAAAGGTTTTTTGGTTTTAAGGCTATATCACTTTCATTAATGGCGATATACTCCGCAAAAGTACCAATACGAAAATCAGCTACACGAGCATAAATCTCATCCCCTACTTTAAACTGCTTTACATTTTTTCCAACTCTAGTGATAACTCCTGCAACATCATGTCCTAAAATAATTGGAAGTTTGTAAGGTAAAATCAGCTTAAATTCACCAGATTTTATCTTCGAATCCAAGAGATTAATTCCAGCAGCATGCACTGCTACAAGCACATCGTTTTCTCCAACTTCAGGTTCTTGCAAATCGGCTAGCTTTAGGTCTAACTTCTTATCATATTTTTCAATTATATATGCTTTCATATTTCGTATCAATTACTTTAGACTATTGTATATTTTTTTAGGATTGACGAGGTTAAATGCCAGCTTTGGAAAAAATCTGCTCACTAAATATACTATTTTCGAATCGCCTACCCTTATCGTTAATTGATTTTTTGTGATACCAGAAACCAATGCTTTTACCAATTCTTGAGCAGAAATTTTCTTGTCGTTTCTATTAGCAGTCATGTCTGTAGCTACAAGTGGTGGCAATAATTCGAATACTTTTATCGTGCTATCTAATATTTCGAGATCTTTTCTCAATACCTTGGTATAAAAGCCCAAAGCCACTTTACTAGCCGAATAAGTTGGTTCCTCTATTCCCGGAACGATGCTAAGTAGCGAAGTGGTAATGATAATTGCGCTTTCAGGTTTAGATTTCAACATCTCCAAGAACAAATTATTTAACCTAATGACACCAAAGTAATTCACGTTCATTTCGTACATCGCATTGTCTAAAATTTGTTCATTTGCTTTACCGAGATTTAAGCTTGGTGTTCCAACACCTGCATTATGATATAAAATGTCGATACCACCAAGCGCATTAACCTCATTAAAGAGTGCTGTTGCATCATCCTCATTGTGGACGTCGCTTCTAATTGCAACTAGCGAAGGAATACTTTGCTTTGCGGCAGCCAACTTATCTTGGTTTCTACCAGTAATAATTACCTTCGCACCAATTGCCAAAAATTGCTTTGCCGCTTCCAAACCTATTCCAGATGCGCCGCCAGTTATTAGGACTGTTTTACCTTTTAAATTCATATTGTTTAGTTATGATAATTAGTGAGGAACTTGTTCTGTAATTGGGATAACCAGCTCGTGTATTTTTTTAGTATCCCCTACTGGGATTTCAAATTGATTTTTATTTAGGCCAATAAACAATTCATCAGCAACTTCTGAAGCTGGGATTCCGTTTGCACCACCTATCTCTGCCGAAAATTCTGTATTAACCAACGGTGGATATAGTTCGTACACGCCTAAATTTTTATTTTCAGCAAAGGTATCTCTAAGCCCTTGGGTATAACTATGCAGTGCTGCTTTACTTGCCGAGTAGGTTGGTAAATATTTGTTAGATCTAAATACCGCTATCGAAGAAACGTTCACAATTGCCGCTTCTTCTTGTTGTAAAAGTTGAGGCAAAGTGAGTGCAGTAAAATCTATTACACTGATGTAATTGGTATTGATTTCTTCGTAAGCTTTTTCTGCAGAGTTGTTATTGCTATCGCCCAAATCGTTCATAAACGCTGCACCAGCATTATTAATGATAATGTTCAGGTCTGGATGATTATTCTTCAATTCTTCAGCAATTTTTAAGCGGTCTGCTTTTATCGATAAATCGCCTTGTATGGCAACGGCATTCTCCAATTGTTTTAAGGCACTTTCCAAGCGTTCCTCATTACGCCCGTTAATGATGATTTTATTGCCTGATGCATTAAACCTTTTAGCAATTGCTAACCCTATTCCAGCACTTCCACCGCTGATAAATATGGTATTCCCTGTTATTTTCATTGTATCTATAATTTAATTTTGTAAATTTGCTTGCGTTTTGCAAGTGCAAATATACAAACAACTTTCATTTTGCAAGTGATTTTATAATTTATTTTATGGGAGATTTAAAAAAGCGGTCTGAATGCCCAATTAGCAGCTCATTAGATGTATGGGGAGACAAATGGTCTTTATTGATTGTGAGAGATTTAATGTTCGCTAAGCAGTGTACTTATAGTGATTTCTTAAAATCGGATGAAAAAATAGCGACTAATATATTAGCTTCCAGATTACAGATGTTGGAAGAAAATGGTGTAATTACCAAAGAAGATCATCCCGGTAGCAAAGCTAAAGTATTGTATAAACTGACAAAAAAAGGGATTGATTTACTTCCTTTGATGATTGAGATTAATTTATGGGCCGATAAATATTTTACACTTCCGCCAGATAGGAAAGCAATACTGGAAGAAGTTAAAAAGGATAAGGAAGGTTTTATAAAAAAAACCTTTCAGGATATGCAACAGCACATCAAATTAGAAAATTAGGTTAAATTAGATGTGAAGCTAAAATTGTCTTTACTAAATAAACAGAAGTCAACCATGTAACTATTCTAACCTATATCTCATAGAGAGGGTCCGCAACTAATTTTTACCTCAGCTTGTGTAAATAATAGTAGAAAACCAGTTTTTTCTTGAAAAATAAGGTTTGGATTTAGCGATATACCTTGCTTAAATTCATAGCTAATTGCTTTTAACCAATCTTAATATCTCTAGCGTTCTTTAAGAAAAGCAGATGGAGCCTTACCGGTTACAGACTTAAAAGCCGCGTTAAATGAAGACTTTGAACTAAATCCAGAATCAAGTGCAATACCAAGCAATGTCTTGATACTATTCTTGGGATCTTCCATACGCCTTAGCACTTCTTCTACCCTATGATTATTGACAAACTGATTGAAGTTACATTTGTAGATATGGTTGATAAGATAGGAAATATACCTAGCCGGCAGTCCTAGTTCACTGCTGATCTCTTCTAGTGTAAGCCTTGCCCGAAGGAAGACCTTCTCTTTTTCGAACAAATGCATTAGTTTGCGCATTGATTGCTCGTCATCGTAAATAGAAAACTGATTGACATTGCGCTGCCTTTCTGCTGTTGGAACCTCGAAAAATGTAGGATTAAAATAGACGATATATCCCATACTTAGCAGCAATAGGGATAACAGTATTTCGATAATATGATAAACGCCTACCTTAAAGATGGAATCAGCGATCCACAACAGCACCAAAATGATAAAAACAACCAAATACCATTGCTGCCTACCAAAATGCTTGTTCATTGAGCTTTGTTTACTAGAATTTTCTGGTAAAAATATCAACAAAATCAGTACGCAGACTGTAGCAATAATCGGCAGATACTCGGTTAACCCAATCCAGCCCATGCTGCCAAGAAAGACCATAATCCCATTTCGCTCTGAATAATAGCCCACCAATTCTACTACAATTTCAAAAATTCCCGGCATAAACCATATCCATGTTTTAGCACCATCATTAAATCGCTTACCTCGGTTCATATTCAGAAAAAACCAAAGTGATGGTGGGAGGAGGAGATAAGAACCGAAAGTCCAAAAAGGAATAGCTTCTTTTCTAGCATGATAACTATACGCCATAGCCCAAGCATTGAGTAGCTCGATGGCAAATACAAAAAGCGCAACAGCAAGGTACATCGCAGGCTTATTTTTCCGCCAACCCGAAAAAAAAAGTGCAACTGAAAGTAAAAGTCCTTGCACAGCGGCAACAATCAGCATAACCTGTTCAAAATCTTTCATTACGTACTGAGATTAAAATACTCGATGCCATCGATGGCAAAATTAATAACATCTGATTTCTATACAACATTCCCTGAAGCAGAGAAAGTAAAAAACAAGACCAAAATCATGATTCAGGACGTATTAAAACATGTAATAGGGCGATGGTGCCTAATGACTGCCTTAATTTTGGCCAAAAAAATAAAATAATGATAAAATTTATTATTGGTCTTCTGTTGCTCTTTTGCGCAGTACCTTGTCAGGCACAACTTCCCAAACAGCTATCAGCAGGAAAAAAGTTGAAGATTGCTTTCAATAAAAACATCGAATTTCTAGGTTTTATGTACTTTATCACTTACGAAGGAATAAACATCGAAACTAAGATGCTAGAGATCGATGGGCAGCAGGTTGCAGAAAAAGATTGGCAATCTTATGGCTACAGCTTCTATCAAAAATATAAGCTACATGCAGAAAGTAGCAATGCCCAAACTGCTATGGGCATTGCTGAGCACCTTTGGCTTAGCCACATTATCCCACTGTTACTTCAGGTTGATGATTTCCCCAATGCAAAACTACCAACAAATCTCGAAGAGCAGTATTATCTCCCCTTTTCAAAGGACAAGAATAGCGCAAAGGCAAGAGCAAATGCCCAAAATTTCCTTTCCGCTTGTAATGAACTATACAAGGAAGTAGATTTTGGATCTTATCTTCTCCAGGCAGAAAAATATTACCATGCTGCAATAGGCCAGCTCAAGGCAAGCGTTCCTTCAACAGATTTCATGTATGCCGCAGAAAAATTTTATCGTAAAAAATTCGATCAGTATAGATTAGTACCCAGCCTTACTTTGCCAAAGGGAATGGGATTTGGATCAAAACTGAAATACGACGATAGTGTAACTGTTTATAGCATCTTCGGCGCTGTCGACTACCAAAAACTCTCAGATCTGGCAGCGCTCGACATGGGTTTTGGCAATATTGATAAAGTAAGGGAAATGGGCATCCACGAATTCGGTCATTCTTTCGTAAACCCAGAAATCGAGGCCTTTCCTTCAACTCGCACCAGCGCTACCTCACCACTTTTCAAATCCATCAGTTCTGCAATGGAATCACAGGGTTACAATACCTGGTTAGCCTGCCTTAGTGAACATCTAGTAAGGGCTGGAGAAATTTTAATCGCAGAAAAATTGGGAAACCGAGCCTCAGCGGAGAGATTACAAAGGGAGTTTATAGAAAAAAGAAAATTCATCTACCTGCCAATCGCATTGCAGCAACTCAGAAGCTATACAGCTAACCCCAGAGATAGTTACGAAAAAACAATCGATAGGATACTTTCAATCCTCGAAGAGAAAGTAAAAGCAGATACCAATGCACAGCCGATGTTAACATTACCAAGTGAACCCAGAAAAGCGAAGTTCCATACCACTGACATTAATCTTTTTTGGAGCGTTTTCGACAAAACCTATCCAAGATTCAATGCAGATAAGCTCCAAAATGAATATCTTGATAAAGGCAGTATTGGATTAAAAGGATTAATTAAAGGGCGTATCGAAAATGGAAAAAATCTAAGCAAAGTATTAAGACAACAAACAGCCTATTATCAGTATATAAGGCAATATACTTTTCAGATCGATAAGGAAGTAGAAAGGATCTATGAGAACTTCCAGCACCTAAAAGACATTTATCGAAAGGCGGTATTTCCCGATGTATATTTTGTGATCGGGGCAAACAATTCTGGTGGCACCATTTTTGAAAACGGTCTTATAGTTGGGGCGGAAAAGTTCGGACAACCATCAACCATACATAAACCTGCCCTTGATATTAACCTTGTTGATGAGCTGATATGCCACGAATTAGTGCACTTTCAACAGAACTATGCAAAGGATAAGTCCCTACTCGCACAATGCATACGTGAAGGATCTGCCGATTTTATTTGTGAATTGATAGCAGGCAATCACAGCAACATGCCTATTTATGAATATGCAGAAACTCATAAAAAAATGCTCCAACAAGAGTTCCTTACCAAAATGAATGGTAACGACTGGACCGGATGGCTTTATTATAGCAAAAACCCTGCAAGGAAAGATGTTGGCTATTATATTGGCTATCAAATTTGCAAAAAGTATTATGACAAAGCAATAGACAAAAAACAGGCGATTTGGGATATTCTGAATATTAGCGATTTCAGAATGTTCTTCGAGGCCAGCGGATATGGAGCAAATTAAGGTTAACAAAATGATATGAGCAAGAGCTATTTAGTGTGAAGCTCATAGCTAATTACTATTTCGATAAACCTTTAAATCCTACTTTCTTAAGATGTTAAATTTCCGTCCTAAGTTATTTAGAAGGTTAAAATGTGTTAAGATTAGTTATGTGAATTATGTATGAAGTTAGTGTTACAATAACCGATTAAGAGTAAGCAAGATCGATAAACTGCTTTAGCGCCTTTTTGATTTCTTCCTGACCGGAAGGCTCTTGCAAGTCTATCCCACAAAAAGGATTTTCCTGCATTTTGGCATGGAGGGTAAGATAATACACCCCTCCCATCAATAACGCATACATCGCCCTAAAGTTTTTATCGGTACCTTGAAAATGTCCATCAAATACCTCATTAAGCAGTTGATTACCTATATTCTCCCGTTTCATATCAAGTTCCCTTAAAATCGGCAACTTTTCGCTAAGCCCCCAAGTAATGATCCTACGCATCTCCTCATTCTTGATCAGACTATCGAACTGATTGTCTAGCACATCAAAGGCAAGCTTTTTTCCGCCATCCTCTTTGCTATTTTGTACAATATCATCAATTTCCTCCGGATTTATTTTCCAGTAGTCATTTTGATTGAGGTAATCCTTGACCAAGCCCTCCAGACTACCGAAATAGTCATAGATCAGCCTCCTGTCTACCTTGGCTACGTCCGCAACCCTTGTGATACTGAGCCCTGAAAAACCGTCTTTTTTAAGGATTTTCCCCAGCGCCGTTACCAGGTTCGCCTTGGTCCGCTCCTTATTCCTAACAGGGCCATCCGTAACTTTTCTTGCCATTTCATTCAACTTTGCTGCAATTTGCGATTTTTTTTCCATCATCAAAGATTTTGGTTTATAACATATAGTCTGCCCCATTCTATAAGATGTGATTATCCTTTTAAGAGGGAGATGAAACTAAAGGTTTATCATAAATTAAAAGTTATACTAAATATATCTCACTATTGTGATATAAAAAAATTTTATTACTTTCGTGCTCGTAAAGCACCTTGGTGGTGTCGTATATTTAAAAACTCAGCCACCAAACCAAAAACTGGAAAATGATATCAGATAAGCCATCCAATCCACAAGATCTCAAAGCACTGAGCAAACAAAGGGATTTTTTCAAAGGTGTACTCATTGCAGTCTGCATCCTTTGGCCATTTATACTCGCAGCAGCCATTTATTTTTATTACAAAAAGGGTAACATTGCGTTGTTTATTCCCTCTATAACGATTTTCATAAGTTTTCTACCAATCTATTTACGGTATAAGACATTGAATTCTGAAATAAAAGCAAAAGAACCGAGCTAACCCAAGATCAGAAAAAACATACTTCCCTATCCAATGAAAAACAATCTCCATATTGCTACCCTAATTTTCGTATTGACCTTGGCTTCTTGTTCCGATCAGATCAGTTACAGCAAGAAAAAAATATATAAGGACAAATTTGATGATGCTGTAACTGTACTCAATATCGCAACGTTCCACATGGGCGAAACCTCTGATGCAAGTTCTACAGCATTTAACGAAAAGGACGCAAAAAACCAAAGAGACATCAGAGAGCTTGCAAAGAAACTGGCAGCGTTCAGGCCTACCATTATCGTCATCGAAGATAGGCCAAAAAATGATTCAACTAGAAAGTTAGATTACATGGATTATATCCAAAATCCGAAAAAAAGATTCAAAGATCCAGATGAGAGAGAGCTGCTCGCTTATGAAGTTGGTAGGTTGAGTGGTGCAAAAAAGATTTATGGAATTGATTTTAAAGAGGGTTATGATTACCAGATTGGTGGCAAGGTAAAGCATATGGTAGATAAAAGCACCACTAGCAGATACTGGAAACTTATCGATGACAACGAAAAGAAAAACCCCGAAGAGGGCATTCCTTTTTATGATCTTTTCAAACTCAACAACCACCCCCAATACCTGGAAAGCATGATCAACATCAATGCAGATATGCTGACTTATATCTCCAGCAAGGGAAAATCAGAAGGTGCTGACGAGGCAGCAAAATTCTACCATAGAAATCTGGTGATGTTCTCTAACCTAAACCAGATTACTTTAGGAAAAAACGATCGCATATTTATTCTGATGGGTGGAACACATACAGCGTTTTTCAATGATTTTCTGAAAAGAAGCCCCAAATACAAATTGGAAGACCCATTCCGTTATCTAAACTAACCTAAGCAAAGATGCCAGCCCAACTGGCAAGATTATTTTCGTAAGGCTATCACATGCTGCAACCTACAAAACCGCATCAATTAAGAGTGCATTAAATTTTCTATCGAAATCGAACCATAAGGTTTTGCCCTCTATTTCTGCTCTATTGTAGAATGAATAAGCATTACTTAAAGACCTCACTTTGAACTCTTCAAAGTGAGGTTGTACCCAAGAGGAGATTCGAACTCCCACACCTATACAGGCGCCAGCCCCTCAAGCTGGTGCGTCTACCAATTCCGCCACCTAGGTATGTTTACTTTACCAATACAGCTACCATCCCGATAGCTATCGGGACCGCCACCTAGGTATATGATTGCAAATATATCAATTTGAATATATTATTCTACAAGTTTATAGTCTTCAACTAACTTTAATATCATTTCGGGATATTTATTTAGGTTTTTAATATAAATTATGCTTTTCATCTTCTTGATGTGTATTTCAATTGATCTAGCCTGTTTGTAACTCAGATTGTCTATAGACAAATACAATTCCCAAGCATTAGCTTTAACCGTAAAGCTACTAGCAAATATTTTATTTAAATGTTGATCTAATCGTAAATCTAAGTTAGCACAGCTTCCAACATAAAATCGGTTCAGAGTTTTAGAAAACAAGATATAAATTGATGCCATATACTAAGATTTAGATTTTAGCAAGAATTTTATGTTAAGAGGAATTCCGATAGCTATCGGAACGAACTCCCACACCTATACAGGCGCCAGCCCCTCAAGCTGGTGCGTCTACCACTCCGATAACTATCGGAGCCGCCACCTAGATATTTAAACTGTTGGCGAAATATATGTGTTTTTAATTGGCTTGCCAATAGATCTTGTTTTCAAATACCTTAGTGGCTAACATATCACTAGCTTTTTTTAATGATGCATTGGTAACACCTTTATTTTCAATTGCAACTGCCATCATCAAATTACCTCTTTCACTCACATAAAATTGCGCAGGTTGTATTATTGCGTTTCTTTTCAATAAGGCTAAATTTTTTGGTGATGTTTCTTCAAAAGCTTTACCTAGTGTTGCAGTAAACCATATATTATTCTTATTTCCACTAAGCTCAACCCCCATTGGTACATTTAGCGTAGGTAAAAGCACTTTTATTTCGAATTTTTCTTTGTCTACAATAACACTCAGGTCTTTAACTTCATAACCAAGTTCACCAAGCATTCGCTTTAGATCTGCAGCAACAATTGGCGTACAGCTCTGAGATTTAGCAAATTGAGCAAATCCAAATATGCAGAAAATAAGAATTAAAGAAAATTTTTTCATAGCTTTTAAATTTAAAGCTAAAGTATAGGATGATACAACCAAGAACAATACCCTAATTTGGGTATTTATTACTAAGTAGAAATACGGATGTAATTAAATCTGGAAAGATAGTCCATCGTAGGCTAAACGAATATGTGCTGGCAATTCGTTTTCTATATCGGTATGTAAACCTAAATTATGGCTCATATGCGTAAAATAAGTAGTTTCTGCTCCTGCTTTGTTAGCAAAGTCAATAGCCTCCCTCAAGGTAAAATGAGAAATATGATCCTCTTTTTGTAAGGCATTAATAACTAAAACCTTGCTGCCTTTTATTTTCTCAAATGATTTTTCATCAATTGTTTTTGCATCTGTAATATAGGTAAAATCGCCAATTCTATAGCCCTTGATTGGCAGTTTATAATGCATCACATCAATAGGTATTACAGTATTACCTTTAACTTCAAAAGGCTCTTCATCTACTGTGTATAAATTAATAAGCGGCAAGCCATGGTATTTTACATCAGAAAAAATGTAAGCAAATTCCCTTTTTAATGCTTCTTGAACTCTTGTAGTAGCGTAAATATCTATATGCTTTTTTAAGATATAATTAAAGGGTCTAATATCATCTAAACCTGCAATATGATCTTTATGCTCATGTGTGTATAATATGGCATCAAGATCTTTTACTCCTGCTCTAAGCATTTGATAACGAAAATCAGGGCCACTATCAATTACAATGGTTACATCTTTTATCTCAATTAAAACAGATACTCTTAAACGCTTATCTCTACTATCCAAAGATTTACAAACAGCACAACCACAACCTATTACCGGAATGCCTTGCGATGTACCTGTACCTAAAAATGTGATTTTCAAAATTTATCTAATAATTTGCCTATACAAGCTCAGTATAACAATTGAACTATGAGCAATGATACTCAAAAAACCCCTGAATCAGAAAAGGTTTGAACAATTGTCCAAACCTTTTAACATGTAATTATAATTAATTATCTTAAATCTACCACCTCAACACCAGGATATTTTTTGGCATCAAAGGCAAAAGTTGTTTCAGGAACTTTTGCATTAGGCGTAAATGTTTTTACATTATAGGTATAAGTATTTCCATTTTTTTCGAAAATAACTACGTTGGCAATTTGTTTCGAAGCTTTATCGATACTTAAACGTACTTTAAAAATTGATTTTTTAGTATCCGTTGGCGATAAATCTATCATTTGATAGGTTTTCGCACCTACCTTGCTATCACCAGTATAAATATATTTAAATCCTTTTTCGTAAATGGTAAATATTTTAGCAGGATTAATCGCATCGCCACTATTATCTACATTAGAAATCTGTACCTCTTTATCATTTTTCAAATATGTCCACTGCACTTTACCATCACTTATTAAATCCTGATTAGTCATGGCAACTTTATATTTATTTGCATTTGCTTTAACATATAAAGTACCCTGCTGTGTCTCTTTAACCTTAGCTTGTGCATTGTTCAATGTAAATGTAAAATCAGTTTTAACCACATCGTAGGTACGGTACTTTTTACTCACTTCAGCTAAAATTGCTTTCGCTTTTGCGTCTGTTTGGGCATTTGCATTAATTGCTGTGCCAACTATAAATAATGCTAATATTATCTTTTTCATCTTTATGTTCTTTACTTATTCCCTATCAGGATAATAATTATTTTTTGTTACTCAAGTTAGTCAAGAATTGTTCCAAAGCATATTGATCGGGCAATAAAACTTCTCTAGCCTTACTCCCCTCAAAAGGACCAACAACCCCAGCAGCTTCCAATTGGTCTATAATCCTCCCTGCCCTGTTGTAACCTAATTTCATTTTACGTTGAATTAATGAAGTTGAGCCTTGTTGATGAGTAACAATCAGCTGTGCTGCCTCTTCAAACAAAGGATCTCTATCATCAGGATCGAAATCTGCTTTATTTTGCTCGGCATTTTCATCGATGTATTCTGGCAATTGATAAGCATCAGGATACCCTCTTTGGTTGCCAATAAATTCCGAGATGCGGTCAACTTCGGGTGTATCAACAAAAGCACACTGTAGCCTTATTAAGTCGCTACCTGTAGATAAAAGCATATCTCCCCTACCAATTAACTGATCGGCACCACCGCTATCCAGAATAGTACGCGAATCTATTTTAGATAACACCCTAAATGCCAACCTAGCTGGGAAATTTGCTTTGATTGTACCGGTAATGATGTTTACAGATGGGCGTTGTGTTGCTAAAACTAAGTGAATTCCAATCGCCCTTGCTAATTGTGCTAAACGAGCAATTGGCGCTTCAACCTCTTTACCTGCAGTCATCATTAAATCTGCAAACTCATCTACCACTAAAACTATGAAAGGCAAAAAGCGGTGACCATTATTTGGGTTCAATTTGCGCTTGATGAACTTATCGTTGTACTCTTTTAAATTCCTAACTTGTGCATCTTTTAACAAATCATAACGCTGATCCATCTCTATACAAAGTGAATTTAAGGTATTTACTACCTTTTTAGTATCCGTGATAATGGCATCAGCCTCCCCGGGAAGTTTAGCTAAAAAGTGTCTTTCAATTCTATTAAATAAAGTTAACTCTACTTTTTTCGGATCAACCAATACAAATTTTAGCTGCGCTGGGTGTTTTTTAAATAATAACGAAACCAGAATTGCATTGATACCTACAGACTTACCTTGACCAGTTGCTCCTGCCACCAATAAATGGGGCATTTTAGCCAAATCTGCAATAAATACTTCATTACTAATGGTTTTACCTAAAGCTATTGGCAAATCCATCGTATTTTGAGCCCACTTTTCGGTATTTAAAATGCTACGCATCGATACCATTTCTGGATGAGAGTTTGGAACTTCAATCCCAATTGTACCTTTACCGGGCATTGGCGCAATAATACGAATACCTAATGCCGCTAAACTTAAAGCAATATCATCTTCTAGGTTTTTGATTTTCGAAATTCTAACACCAGGTGCTGGAATAATCTCATACAAAGTAACCGTTGGACCAATAGTTGCCTTAATTTTATCGATTTCGATATTGTAATGATTTAAGGTCTCTACAATTTTATTTTTATTGGCTTCCAATTCTTCTGCATTAACAGAAATCTTATTCGAACCATAATTTTCTAACAAATCTAAATTTGGATATACATAACCAGATAAATCCAATTTTTCATCATAATTACCAAATTGTTCTACCAATCCATCTGCTTTTACTTCTTCTTCACTTTTTTCTATGGTAAAAGAAGGTTCAGGATCTGGCGCAACTTCCATTGGGGTGGCAACTACTGGAGCTACAGTAGGTGTTAACATTACATTTGTACCTAGAGGCAAAATGGTTGCTACATCTTCCTTATCTGCGGTATTCTCTTCGAACCTATTGGGTGTTAAAACAATATTTTGTTCCTTTTTAGGTTGATTTTTAAACCTATCGTTAACTGTAAATTCTACAGGCGCTACAGGCTGTTCTTCTTCTCTATTTTGATTGGTTTGTGCTCTAATATCATTTACATAATCTGGAACTTCGTTGTCTAAATAGACTTCTTTCTTCTTCTCTGGTATTTTAAAATCAATATTATAAGCAATGATTAAAATAGTTAAGCCTAGAAATACAATTAAGCCACCTACACCTGCCTGCCCTATTTGTGCAACCAATAACTGATTGCTCCAATAACCAAATTCGCCTTCTAAAAAGTGCGGAGATTGATTGAGAAAAGAATGCCCAAAACCAAACAATAAAGAAATAAAAAGCAAAAAGAAAAAGCTGTATCCTAACACTTTCTCTATTGCAAATATTCTTACTTTAAATAATAAGCGATAACCAATTACAAAAAAAACAAAAACAAACAAAAATGAGGCAACTCCAAACCATTCATATATAAACTGATGAGATAGCAATGCTCCGATTTTACCCAACCAATTTTGTACAACAGGTGTGTCTATTCCAGTTGCTTTAAGTTCGTCAACAGTTTTAAATAAGTTACTCCAGCCACCATTTGCATCAATTACATAGCTTTGGTCGTCTTCCCAAGTAAAAATATAAGATGTAAATGCTACAAGAAAATAAATAGAAAGAATAACAAAAAAAAGGCCTACAATTTTTATAAATCTACCATTCTGCAAATCAAATGATGGCAAAATGTCAGCTTTAACTCTAGATGTTCTGTTTGTAGTCTGTCTCTGACCAGCTTTAGTTGGCTCAGTATCTTGCTTAAATGAATTCGACTTAAATTGATTACCCTTAACCGCCATCTTTCTTTCAATGTTATTAATCAACAAATATAAAACATATACTTGTTTGTGATGTATAAATCAATTACGATTTAATGAAATTATTTTGATTTGCCAAAAGCCATTTATTAAATTAATTGAAGCGTTATTAAACTTTCCTTATAAATAAGTGTCTTACCTCAAACTGATTTAATTTTCGTTTAGATAGTTTTGTTTTAGGTTAATCCTGCTTGATAACTTCAGGCAGGATTTTTTATGCTGTATTTTTTGATTTCTTTCAAAAAACCTTATCTAAGTACATAAATTGATCTCTCCATTTAACAATCTCAAAAAAAATTCGTTAATTTAACCTATTAGTTTTATAGAATTTTTAAAATGGATATTTCGCATCTCGAAACACTTATAGAAAACGATCAGTTAGATGAAATCATTGCTCTTTTGACTGAAAAGCCGCAATTAGCCCACCAAACTACTTCCCATCAAATTTCTCCTGTGTTATTAGCCTGTTATTACAAAAAACAGCAAATTGCTAATGCTATTGCAGAGTTTGTTCCAGAATTGAACCTTTTTGATGCTTGCGCAGTTGGTAAATTTGATGATGTAACGCTATTAATTTTCAAAGATCCGTCTAAAATTAATTCTTTTTCTATCGATGGTTTTACACCATTAGGACTAGCTTGTTATTTTGCTCATGAAGATATAGCTCGCTTTTTAGTACTTAAAGGTGCTGAGGTAAATGTACCAAGTAAAAATGGGTACAATGTTTTCCCAATACATTCTGCTGTTGCAGCCAACAGTTTTAACATCACTAAAATGTTGTTAGATGCTGGCGCTTATCCAAATGTTTGTCAGAAATCTGGCGTAGCGCCTTTACATTCTGCCGCTCAATTAGGTAATATAGAGTTGATTATTTTATTATTAGAGCACGGTGCAGAAGTAACTTTACGTATGGAAGGCGGCAAATTACCGGCAGATTTAGCTTCAGATAAAGGTTTTACAGAAATTGCTGAAATTTTAATGCCCGAAGACTAGACCAGTATTATGTATCAAGACATGGCAAATGCTTTGGTCTTTGAGCTTTCAGCTTTTAGCTCTCTAGATATCCCAAACTCTAAGCCTCACTTTCTTCATATAGGTTCTAATGTCCAAAACCACGGCAGCCAAAATGTAAAATAAGATAGGGAAACCTACTGCTAAAAAAGACGAATAAATAAAAAATAGACGAACCTTTGTGGTACTCATATTTAATTTATTTGCCAAGTAGGTAGAAACACCAAAACTTTGCTTTTCGAAAAAGGTAACAATACGTTGAAACATCATTGCTTTAAAATTTTAATTCCGACACCACAATTTAGGCATTTTTTTTCATTACAGTAAGATTTTTTTAATTGTAATATTGCCTGAGAGTTAAATGCATTTTTAACTTTAACACCTGCATCGGCAAATTGTTGCACAATTGCATTATTTTCTGCTGTTAAATTTTCTAATAAGTAAAAACTTCTAGTTACATAATTTTCCTGATCCATTGCTTTGCCATAAGCGAACAGAAATAGGCTCATGGTATTAATTAAGATATTCTGAATGGAAGATTTACCCATTTGTATGCTTACCTTATCTGCCTTTTTATTAAAATGGTAATGTGTTTCCCAAAATGGATTTACGGGCAATTGCTCAAATAAAACTTGCGAATTACGGTAATCTCTTAGTGTTAAAATCTTCGAAAATAGATGATTAGAATTTACCACTAAGGCAGCAAACTGCGCTAAGCGCAAAGTTGGAAAGTTTTGTGGACGCATTCGCATAAACTTCCATAAAGAAATATCTATTGGAATTAAACCATACTTCTTTTTCAAGAACTGATATTCTTGCTTCAATTGGTTAGGATAGTCATCTTCAAAACTTTGGTTTAAAAACCCCGATTGCCCAAAAATTAATGCTTCAATTTGCAATGGATTATCTTTATGCTTGGCAAATAATTGCTGGGGTAAAGATTGCGCCAACATTTCCATAGGTATTGCATTTACTTTAAAGCCAAAGTTACGAGCCATAAAATGATAAAAAGTTTCATCCCAATCGCCTTTTAATTCATTTAACTTTTGATATACTTCCTTAGATTTATTTTCTAACCTTTCTACCAGAACACGGGATAAAAATCCATCTATTAAAAATTCATCTACATCATTTATTTGTTTTTCGCAAGGAAAGTTATGGGATGAAGTAATCAACTGCTCATATTTGGCCAATAAATATGTCGGAAAAAGTCCTTTGAGAACAAGAACTGGAATAGTTGTGCCATCTTTACGATAGATCGGAATATCATCATCATAAACTACGTGTAGAATTACATTTTCGTATGCACTATCTTCTTGATGATGATGTAATAACCAGTCTGATGATTTGATATGTATTTCTACATTACCTACCCAAGTAGTACCACCTATTACAAGTTTTGCTTTGCTAAAATCAGGTCCTGCATTTTTATTTAACGTTCCTTGTTGCAACACTTCGATTTTTTCTCCAGCAGTAGTCTGCAAAGTCTGAGCGCCATACAAGCGAAATTGCCAAATGAAATGAAGAAATTCTTCAGGAAAGTTCATGAATGAATTTAGGCAATAAAATAGAAAAAAGTTCCTTTGCTAGAAAATTTAACCGTTGGTTATTCTTAATTAACTTAAAACATTATCTGTATTTGTTAATTAGAAATAAATACTCATTTCTTTATCCTAATTTATCATAAATATCATTGCAAGGCACGAAGCAATTTTACAAAGAAGATTATCTTTTCCAAGAACCACTTGCTTTAAAACATAAGCCCGATTGAATTGGAAAAACAAATTTTTCATTTGTTTTGAAAAGAAAAGCGTTACTAAATTGGCCAAGAATTTCTGGCAATCGCTTCCAAAACTTATGCTAACGCTTTTTCTTTCCCTTTGTAGTTGGTAATAAAAACACCCAGAATAATGAGCACAGTGGCAATCAGCAAATCGAAAGTAATTACTTCATCTAAAACTAACCAGCCTAAAAATATTGCAATAACCGTATTGAAATAAGAAAGAATGGAAACTTCTGTAGCTGTTACCTTTTTTAATGCGTAAATGTAACAGAAGTAACCTACAATTGAACCGAAAACGCCCAGATAAAGTACGGCCCATAAACTTTCGCCACTCCAATTACTTGGAGTTATAGTTTCTGAGAAAATAAATGCAAATACCAATTGTACTGCTGCAGAAAACACGAACTGATAAAAGAGATCTAAAATGATATTTGAGCTTTGCTGTGTATATTTTTTTGTATAAATAGTGCCAGCTGCCCAACCAGATATGGCAATGGCCAGATAGATAATCCCTGTTTTATAGTTTGGATCTAATAAATCGCCAAGACCATCTCTAAAAATAAATGCCACCCCTAAAAAGCCTACAATTACTCCAACAACACCTTTTAGGGTAAGTTTCTGTAAACCAATAACCACGCAACCAATAAATACTACAATTGGATTTAGGGCATTTAACAAAGAAGTTAACCCACTGGGAATACTTTGTTCTGCAACGGTTGTCATCCCATTTGCAATAATGATCATTAAACTAGAGAGTAATAACTGTCTTCTCAGCGAAGGCCATCCTATCCATTTTAATTGGTTTTGTTTTAACAATATCACCAATAAAATTAAAGATGCAATTCCTTGGCGCATGGCAGTTACAAACCAAGGCGGAATGGTATGTACAGCAATGCGAATACCTAAATAGGTTGTACCCCAAACCACGGCAACAGCAATTAATGCTAAAATTAACTTGAAATCTGGTTTAGATTTCATATCAAGTTGGCAGCCACTAAAATCTGCTCCATTTCTTGTTGTAAAATTAAAGCTTCCTCTCTTGCCTTTTCTGCAAAATCTAACCCATTACTAGCATAAATAATGCTTCTGGCTGCATTAACCAATAATCCGCATTGCGAGTTTAAACCAAATTGGCAAACTGCACTTAAACTGCCACCTTGTGCACCAACGCCTGGTACCAATAAGAAATGGTCTGGTGCCAACTGGCGGATATTTTGAAATTCTTCAGCTTTTGTGGCACCAACAACATACATCATTTGATCACTAGTTGCCCATTTTTGCGAAGTTTTGATAACCTGCTCATATAGTTTCTGACCATCGCTTTGTTTTACTTGAAAATCTTGACTACCCTCATTTGAAGTTAAAGTCAATAGAATTACCCATTTATTAGGATGTGTTAAAAATGGCGAAACCGAATCTTTACCCATATACGGAGCAACTGTAATGGAATCGAAACTCATTGCTGAACTTTCTTGATTAAAAAAAGCTTCGGCATACATGGCAGATGTATTGCCAATGTCTCCACGTTTAGCATCGGCAATGGTGAAAATATCCTTCGGGAAATGTTTCCAGGTATTTACCAATGTTTCCCAGCCCTTCACTCCTCTACTTTCGTAAAATGCGGTATTTGGTTTGTATGCAACGCATAAATCATGGGTCGCATCAATTAGTTGTTTATTAAACTCTAAAATCGGATCGTTATATTTTAATAAGTGTTTTGGTAATTTATCCAATACTGGATCTAATCCGATACACAAAAAAGATTTTTTTTGCTGAATTTGCTCAAAAAGTTGTTCCTTGTTCATTTAATTGGGAGAATGATGCCGCAAAGATGCCAATTTTTGTCGATTTTTAGGGAGGCTATGTTTACAAAATGTTAATTATTTTTAAACAATTTTAAATTTTAGTTGCAGATTAATTTTCAAATACATACAATTGTGGCATAATTCCTGAATGCTTATCTGAATATTCCAGAAAAAAATCTCAAACCTATTTTTTCAATAAATGTTTTTAAGACATTTTTCCGTTATATTTTTTTGATAAGCCCTATTTAAAATTTCTCGACATACATATATTAAATGTTTAATAAAACAGAATTAACTGAAAAGCTTACTGCAGAATTACGTGAGTTAGCAAAAAATGAAGGTGTAACAAATGCAGATGACCTGCGTAAAACAGACCTGATTGAGCAAATTCTACAACAGCAAGCAAATAAAGACGCATCTACCAAAGTAGCGACTGAAACTGCAGCTCCGATTGCGGCTGCAAAACCAAAAGTGGTTAAAGAAAATGCAACTGAAAAACCTCTTGCAAAAAAGAGAGCCCGTATCTCTAAGGATGAAAAAGCTCCTGCCCAGCAACCAGAGCGTGATAGAGTAACGTTATTTGACGAACCTCAAACACGTAAACCAGAGCCAGAACCTGTTGTTGAGCAAGCCCCAGAAGTTGAGCCACCCGAAGTTGTTTTGCCACCGGATTTTGTTGCCGATGCAGGCAAAATGGAAACTATTGCAGAGAAATTGCAAAAGCAAGAAAACAAGGCTGCACCAAGCAACCCCAATCAGAATAAAAAAGACAGATTGCCAAGAGAAGCTAGGCCTGTTAAAGAAAATAAAAATGTTGTAGCGCCAACTGGCGAAGAAAAACCGGTTAGAGAAGAAAGAGCACCTCGAGAAGATAACAACAACCGCCCTCAAAAAGGTCAGAATAATCCTAACCAAAATGGTGGAAATCATAAACAAAATGAAACCAGTTACTCTAATTTAGATTTCGACAATACCATTACCAACGAAGGTGTATTAGAAATTATGCCTGATGGATATGGATTTTTACGTTCCGCAGACTACAATTATTTATCATCACCAGATGATATTTATGTATCGCAATCTCAAATCAAATTATTTGGTTTAAAAACAGGTGATACCGTTAACGGAAGCATTCGCCCACCAAAAGAAGGTGAAAAATATTTCCCCTTGGTAAAAGTAGTGAGTATTAATGGCCGTATCCCTGCTGATGTGCGTGATAGAGTTCCATTTGACTATTTAACCCCACTTTTCCCTACAGAAAAATTAAACTTATTTACAGATAGCAGCAATTACTCAACTCGTATAATGGACTTATTTACCCCAATTGGTAAAGGTCAGCGTGGTTTAATTGTAGCACAACCTAAAACTGGTAAAACCAACTTACTAAAAGAGGTTGCTAATGCGATTGCTAAAAACCATCCAGAAGTTTATTTAATTATTTTATTAATTGATGAGCGTCCGGAGGAGGTTACAGATATGGCTCGTAGTGTAAGAGCAGAAGTTATTGCTTCTACTTTTGATGAGCCAGCAGAGCGCCATGTAAAAATTGCCAACATTGTTTTAGAGAAATCTAAACGTTTGGTAGAATGTGGTCATGATGTGGTTATCCTATTAGATTCGATTACTCGTTTGGCAAGAGCTTACAATACTACGGCTCCAGCTTCTGGCAAAATTTTATCTGGTGGTGTTGATGCCAATGCATTACATAAACCGAAACGTTTCTTTGGTGCTGCCCGTAACATCGAAAAAGGTGGATCATTAACAATTTTGGCAACTGCATTAACAGATACAGGTTCTAAAATGGATGAGGTTATCTTCGAAGAATTTAAAGGTACTGGTAATATGGAGTTACAATTAGATCGTAAATTATCTAACAAACGTATCTTCCCAGCTATTGATATTACAGCATCTAGTACACGTAGAGACGATTTGTTACTAGACAGAGAAAACCTACAACGTATTTGGGTATTGCGTAACCACTTGGCAGATATGAACTCTCAAGAAGCAATGGAACTGGTGCAAGCACAAATTAAGGGCACCAAAACTAACGAAGAATTTTTATTGGGAATGAACGGCTAAAGCGTTGAAAAGTTGGAAGGTTGAAATATTTAAAGGTTTTTGTACAAATACCTAACTTTACAACATTTCAACTTTTTAACCTTACAACATAACATGAAAAAACACATCCCTAACGCCATTACCTGTGCCAACCTATTTTCTGGTTGTATTGGGGTAGTTTTTGCTTTTAAAGGCGAATTAGAAATTGCAGCTTATTTTGTTTTGTTATCGGGAATTTTCGATTTTTTTGATGGAATGGTGGCACGTTTATTAAACGTAAAATCAGCTATCGGTAAAGAACTTGATTCTCTAGCAGACATGGTAAGCTTCGGTTTTTTACCAGGAGTTGTGATGTTTCAATTATTAAAAACTAGCGATTACAGTTCTGAGTATTTACCGTATTTGGGCTTTATTATTACCGTATTTTCTGCTTTAAGGTTAGCCAAATTCAATATTGATGAACGACAAACAGAAGAATTTATTGGTTTAAACACACCAATGAATACGCTATTTATTGTTTCGTTACCATTTATTGCTAAAGATTATCCAGAAATAATTGGCTCAAGTATACTTTTAATAGCTATTACTGCTATTACCAGCTTTTTATTGGTGAGTGAGATTAAGATTTTCTCTTTAAAATTTAGCAACACTACATGGGCGAAAAATAAATTCAAATTTATCTTCCTTATCTTATCGGCATTGTTAATTGCGTTTTTACAATTCGCAGCGGTACCCTTTATATTGGTTATTTACATTATGTTATCCATCTTCCATTTTAGAAGTGAAGCAGTGAAAGCTATTTAACTAAAGTTGCTTTTCTAATGCTACTTTAGCTTCATCAAGCTGTCTGTATAAAATTTCTACAAATGCCTTAGCCTCGGCAAATGCAGCAGGGATATTTTCTATATCTTTTAATTCACGAGCATTACGCTCAATTTCTTGCATATGATCCCTTACATCTTCCCTACCAACGTAATAAAATGTTGGTTTCATTTTATGAGCGCACTCAGAAGTTGCTTTCCAATCTCTTGCCTCAACAGCTTTTTCTAAATCGGCCATATAAATTGGAGTTTGCTTTTGAAAAGCATCCAACATTTCAATCATAAAATCTGCGCTATCTCCAGACATATCTCTCAAATAAGAAAGATCAAGAGGTTGGTTGTTTTTATTTGAATCAATCATTTAATGTAAAATTAAGAAATTATCTTTTCGCTACAGATAAAGTATCGTTTAAATTTTCTAATATTTCTGATACACTCTTTTTTAATATCGGATGCATTGCATTTGGCGCTATTTCGGCTAAAGGTTGCATTACAAATTTACGGTTTTGCATTTCGGGATGGGGAATTTTAAGCTCCTCTCCAATATCAATTACTTCATCATTATATAAAATAACATCAATATCTATCAATCTCGAACCCCACTTTTCGTGCCTAACTCTACCTAAATGTTCTTCTATTTTCAATACTGTATGGAGCAAATCTATGGCTGATAGAGCTGTTTGTATACCTAAAGCTAAATTTAAAAATCCAGGCTGATCTGTTTTGCCCCAAGCTTCAGTTTCATAAATTGCAGATTTCGCAAAAATAGTCCCAACTTTTTGTTCAATAAGTTTAATGGCATCTGTTAGATATAATTCTCTATCCCCCAAATTACTACCTAGTAACAAATATGCTTGTTTTATATCTAACTCCATATCATTTAAAAAAACCAGATTTAACCTAAAGTTAAAGCGCATAAATTTAGTATAAGATGCACAATCTGTTTTATATATTTACAAATTAAATATTTACCTAGCACATGAGAGAATTTTTTAAATATGTTTTTGCTACAGTTGTCGGAATAGTAATTTCTACTTTTGTTATTGCCATTCTTTTTATGGTTATTATTGTTGGTGCTATTTCTTCTATTGGAGAAGATAAAGCAGTAGCGGTTAAATCTAATTCTGTACTATATTTAGATCTAGATCAAACCATAACTGAGCGTACTCCAGAAAATTCTTTAGCAGGTATTCCTATAATTGGAGGTAGCGAAGGCAAAAGTGTAGGTTTTAATGATATTATCAGAGCATTAAAAAAAGCACAAACCGACGATAATATTGATGCTATTTATATCAATGTTAGTGCACCAAATGCGGGTATGGCTACCATGCTCGAAGTTAGAAATGCCATTATCGATTTCAAAAAAAGCAAAAAACCAATTATCGCCTACAGCGAAGTCTACTCTCAAGGCGCTTATTATTTAGCCTCAGCGGCTGATAAAGTATACCTAAACCCTCAAGGTGCTTTAGAATTTAAAGGCTTTAGTTCTGAGTTGATGTTTTTTAAAGGTGCATTGGATAAATTAGGGATCGAAGCACAAATTATCCGTGTAGGTAATTACAAAAGTGCTGTAGAGCCATTTATCGAAACAAAAATGAGCGATTATAATCGTAAACAAGTAACTGCTTACGTTGGTGGCTTGTACCAAACATTTTTAAACGGTATTGCCGAAACCAGAAAAATTAATAAGGATAGTTTATTTGCAATTGCTGATGACTACAAAATTAGACTGCCAAAAGATGCTTTAGCTTATAAAATGGTAGATGCTCTAAAATATAAAGACGAGGTTTTAGATGAATTAAGGAGCATTACTGGGAAAGACAAAAAAGCCACGGTAAATACAATTAGCATTAATGATTATATCAGTAATTTACCTGCAGAAACAGGTTCTAGCAAAGATAAAGTTGCCGTAATTTATGCTAATGGAGACATTGTTGGTGGCGAAGGTTCTGATGAGCAAATTGGTTCAGAACGTATATCGAGAGCTATTAGAAAAGCTAGATTGGATGATGATGTAAAAGCAATCGTTCTACGTGTAAACTCTGGCGGAGGTAGTGCATTAGCTAGTGATGTAATTTGGAGAGAGATTATCTTAAGTAAAAAAATAAAACCAGTAATGGCCTCTTTTGGCGATGTTGCCGCATCTGGAGGATACTATATAGCCTGTGCTGCAGATAGTATTTTTGTTCAACCGAATACAATTACAGGTTCTATTGGTGTTTTTGGAATTATTCCAAACTTCCAAAATCTATTAAACAATAAGTTAGGAATTACATTTGATGGTGTAAAAACCGGCAAATATGCAGATATAATGAGTGTGAATAGACCCTTAACTGCTGGAGAAAGATTTATTATACAGAATGATGTAAACCACGTTTACGACAGTTTTATTACTCGAGTGGCTGATGGTAGAAAGAAAACAAAAGCACAAGTAGATAGTGTTGGCGGTGGCCACGTTTGGGTTGGTACGGATGCTGTAAAAATTGGACTTGCTGATAGACTAGGTAGTTTTAATGATGCCATTAAATCTGCAGCCAAAAAAGCGAAACTTAAAGATTTTAAAGTGGTAGAATATCCAGAAAAAATAGATCCTTTTAAATCTTTTTTAACTAATGCTAAAGATAATATCAGTACGTATTACACGAAAAAAGAATTGGGCGAAAACTATTTAATTTACAAACAAATGCAAAAAGCAATTGTAAATTCGGGTATTCAAGCCAAAATGGATTACGAAATAAAAATTAAATAGATTTCAAACCTGATGTGAAAAGCGGCATGTTTTAAAAAGGCATGCCGCTTTTTTTGCAACAAAAGAACTACATACTCCTTTAAAGAATATAATGCGAATTTAGTTTGCATGCATGTTATAAACTAGATTATATTTGTCTAAATATTTTTGATTTTATTTAGACAAAATGAAATTTTCTATTTCAGATCTTGAGCAATTATCGGGTGTACCAAGTCATACTATTAGGATTTGGGAGCGAAGATATCATGCTTTAGAGCCAATGAGATCTGCAGGCAATACTCGTTTCTATGATAACGATCAATTGCGAAAATTACTAAATATCGTTAGTTTAAATCAATCAGGTTTAAAAATATCTCAGGTTTGTTCGCTTTCAGAAAATGAGATAGATCAACTATTAACAAAGCAGATCGATCAGACAATTTCTGCAGTAGCACAATATGAATATTATATTTCTCAGCTTCTAAAATTTGGTTTAGCTTACAATGAACTCAAATTTGATGAAACTATAAATCTGTGTATTGCACAACATGGTATAAAAACAACCTATCAATCTGTAATATATCCTTTATTAATGCGTATTGGTTTAATGTGGCGCATGGATCATATCTGCCCTGCTCAAGAACATTTTGTATCAGCAATAATTAAGCAGAAACTGATGGTGGCTATTAACGAGATCCCACTTAAAACCCAAACAAAATCTACTTGGCTTTTATTTTTACCAGAAGACGAGGAGCATGAAATCGGCTTATTATTTGCAAATTATGTATTAAGGCAAGCTGGTCATAAAGTAATTTATTTAGGCAGTAGAGTTCCTTTTGGTTCTGTACAAGATGCAATGCTTAATAATAATATCAGCAACATTTTACTTTTTATGGTGAGGTTAAGACCAGTTACTGAGGCTGACGACTATTTGAACAGTTTAAGTGAAACTTTTGCAACTACACAGATACATTTAGCTGGAAATAGCAAATTAATTGATAATTTACAGCTCACTAATAATATAAATTGGTTCAAATCTATAACAGAGTTAGAACTAGCTATCAAAAATCTTTCACATGCCAATTAAACCAGAAAATACTAAAAAAATTGCAGTTATTGGCGCTGGTTTCGCTGGCCTTAGTGCTGCTGCATATTTAGCCAAAGAAGGTTTTAAGGTAGATGTGTATGAGAAAAATGAAACCGTTGGTGGACGTGCAAGGCAACTAAGAACTGACAATGGTTATGTTTTTGATATGGGACCTAGTTGGTACTGGATGCCAGATGTATTTGATCAATTTTTTAATGATTTTGGTTATCAAACAAAAGATTTATATGAACTTAAATTACTAGATCCGGGTTTCTCTATCGTTTTTGGAGCGTATGATACCATGCATGTTCCCGCTAATTTTGAGGAGTTATGCCAAATGTTTGACTCAATTGAAAGTGGTAGCGCTATTAAATTGAAACAATTTTTAGATGAGGCAGCTTATAAATATAAAGTTGGCATCGAAAAATTAGTTTATAAACCTGGTTTATCAGTAACAGAATTTATTGATAAAGACTTGATAAAAGGTGTTTTTAAATTGCAAGTGTTTACCAATTTTAGTGAACATGTTAAAAAATTCTTTAAAAACCCTAAACTTATTGCATTGATGGAATTTCCAGTGTTGTTTTTAGGAGCAATGCCCGAAGATACACCAGCTCTTTACAGCTTAATGAATTATGCTGGTTTAAAATTAGGGACTTGGTATACCAAAGGTGGTTTTGGAACCGTGATAGATGCCATGAAAGATGTTGCCATAAAACAGGGCGCAAATTTCTATTTAAATGAAGCTGTAGATAGTTTCAACATTATCGATAAACAAATTACTCAGATTAGTACGGCTAAAAGAACAGCAAATTACGATGGTGTAATTGCTTCGGCAGATTATCATCATGTAGAACAGAAACTATTAGGCGACCAATATAGAAATTACGATGAAAAATATTGGGACAAGCGTGTACTGGCACCATCTAGCCTAATTTTTTATTTAGGAGTTAACAAAAAGGTAGAAGGTATAAATCATCATACCTTATTCTTTGATGAAGATTTAAAGCAACATGCAATTGAAATCTATAAAGAACCAAAATGGCCAAGTAAGCCTTTATTTTACGTTTGCTGCCCGTCTAAAACTGATGATAGTGTTGCCCCAGCCGGTCATGAGAATTTATTTTTACTGATGCCATTAGCCACTAATATCGAAGACAATGAAGTGTTAAGAGAACAATATTTCGATGTGATGATGAATAGATTGGAAAAATTTACCAAACAAGATATTAGAAGCTTCATCGACTATAAAAAAAGTTATTGCATTTCTGATTTCGTTAACGACTACAATTCGTACAAAGGAAATGCTTATGGCTTAGCCAATACACTTTTACAAACAGCTAATCTTAAACCATCGTTAAAAAACAAAAAAATAAACAATCTATTTTATGCGGGTCAGTTAACAGTTCCAGGACCTGGTGTTCCGCCATCAATAATCTCTGGAAACGTGGCTGCCAAACAACTAACCAAATACCTTAATAGTACTGTATGAAAGAAAAATTCGATAAATTATCTGCTGAATGTAGTAGACTAACCACATTAAGATATAGCACCAGTTTTTCGCTAGGAATTTATTTTTTAAATAAAGAACTACGTCAACCTATTTATGCTATTTATGGTTTTGTGCGCTTGGCAGACGAAATTGTTGACAGTTTTCATGATTATGACAAGGTATTGTTATTGGCTAAATTTAAACAAGATTGTTATGAGGCTATCGCTCAGAAAATAAGTTTAAATCCAGTACTTAATTCGTTTCAAAAAGTAGTAAATGAATACCAAATAGAGATGGAATTAATCGATCTTTTTTTGAAAAGTATGGAAATGGATTTGTTGCAGATTACTTATACTCCTCAAAAATATGAAGAATACATTTTAGGTTCTGCCCAAGTGGTTGGCTTAATGTGTTTACATGTATTTACCAAAGGCAACAAAACTGAATACGAAGAACTAAAACCTGCAGCTATGACTTTAGGTTCTGCTTTTCAGAAAGTTAATTTTCTAAGAGATATTAATGCAGACTATCAAACACTGAGCAGAACTTATTTTCCAAATGTTAACTTAGATCAGTTCACTAACCAAGACAAAAAAAATATAGAAGCCGAAATTGATGATGAATTTAAAGAAGCTTTAATCGGCATCAAAAAATTACCAAGATCATCTAGAAGAGGAGTTTATTTGGCATACATCTATTACAAAGAATTGTTGCACAAAATTAAAAAAGTACCAGCAGAAAAGGTGATGAAAGATAGAATAAGAATATCAAATGGACATAAGTTTGGTTTAATGTTTGATTCGATGATTCGCTATAAAATAAATGCATTATGAGTTTGATGATGTTTTGCCAATTATTTCTGATGATCAATTTTGTTTCGACAGATGAGCTTGAGGTTACTAACTTGAGAAACCTATATTATCAGGCAGCAGAAAATGAGACAGCATCTAAAAAACTTTCTAATTTATTAGAAAAGGTAAATACAAAATCATCTCCTATTTTTATGTGCTATAAAGGAGCTGCAGATATGATGGAAGCAAAATATGCGTTTAATCCTATTAGTAAACTCAACAAATTTAAGAAAGGGAAAAACTTAATTGAAGCCGCTATAAAGCTTGACCCAAATGACATGGAAATGCGCTTTTTGAGATTTTCTATACAAACCAATTTACCTGGTTTTTTAGGCTACGACAATTCCATTAAAAAAGATAAGGAAGTTTTGATCAGTAAAATTGCTACCATTAAAGACGAAAATTTGAAGGGTAGGATTATCAGTTATTTATCTTCCTCAAAATATTGTACTAAAGAAGAAATTAAAAAATTAAAAGGTTGATAGAAAACGTAATACTTGTAGACCAATACGATAATGAAATTGGAATTATGCCCAAAATGGAAGCTCATTTAGAAGGCAAACTTCATCGTGCTTTCTCGGTTTTTATTTTTAATGGCAAAGGCGAGTTGCTATTACAACAGCGAGCTTTAGATAAATATCATTCTGGAGGCAAATGGACCAACACTTGTTGTAGCCACCCCCGTTTAGGCGAAGAAACTATTGCTGCTGCACATAGAAGACTAGAGGAAGAAATGGGAATGAAGTGCGAGTTACAATATGGGTTTAACTTTATTTACCAAGCCGATTTTTTAGACGGCATTGCCGAGCATGAATTTGATCATGTTTTTTTTGGGCTCTGTGATGAACAACCAATGATCAATACTAGCGAAGTTGCTGCTTATCAATACATAAAAATGGAAGATTTGGAACAAGATATTAACCAAAACCCAGATAAATATACAGCTTGGCTAAAAATCTGTTTTAGCAAAGTTTTAGAAAGTTACCTTCAAATATTTAACAATGAACGTAGTTATTAATATTGGAATTGTTTTGGCAGCATTTATTGCCATGGAAGCCGTTGCTTGGTTAACGCATAAATACATAATGCACGGTTTATTTTGGTTTTTGCATAAAGATCATCACCATAAAGAAAGTGAGGGATTTTTAGAAAAGAACGATTTTTTCTTCCTCATTTTTGCCATACCAGGTATTATCTGTTTGGCTTTGGGTTCTTTTTATGGCAATAACATTGCGTTGTATATTGGCATAGGTATTACGCTTTACGGAGCTTGTTATTTCTTTGTACACGATATTTTCATCCACCAACGTTTTAAAATATTAAGAAATGCTAACAATTGGTATTTTAAAGCGATTAGAAGAGCTCATAAAATGCATCACAAGCACATTAACAAAGAAGATGGCGAATGTTTTGGCATGTTATGGGTGCCTTTTAAATATTTTATTGAGAGTAAAAATAAAGCTACCTAATGAAGTACACTTATCTACTTATTGATTTTTTTACAATCATCGTTCCCTTTATTTTTTCCTTCCATCCCAAACTAAACTTTTATAAAACTTGGAAAGCATTTTTTCCAGCAGTATTTATAACTGGGTTAACTTTTATTTTATGGGATGTATATTTTACAAATCTGGGTGTATGGGGCTTTAATCCAACCTATTTAGTTGGCCTAAATATTGCCAATCTGCCTATAGAAGAAATCCTTTTCTTCTTTTGCATCCCCTATTCATGCGTATTTACCTATCATTGCCTAAACCTATTTATCAAAAAATCGGTAGCTGCGCCAACAGAAAAAATCATTACCATATTTTTTATAATTACTGCATTAACAATAGGCTTACTAAGTTTAGACAAGGTTTATACAGCAACTACCTTTATATTATTAGCTGCATTATTAACTTTTGCTAAATTTATAGCTAAAGTGGGTTGGTTGGCTAAATTTTATGTTATTTATGGGGTGTTGCTTTTCCCTTTTCTAATTGTTAATGGTCTCCTAACAGGAACTGGATTAGATGCACCAGTGGTTTGGTACAATAACAATGAGATATTTGGAATAAGAATTTTAACAATACCTATAGAAGATGTTTTTTATGGTATGGATCTTATTTTGATGAATCTACTCATTTACCTACACCTAAAAAAAGAAAAATAAACTTCCAGAATACCACAATTTTAACATTTAAGATCAAGCTGTTAAGTTTTTTAAATTAATGCGTTAATTAATTGTAATTCTATGAAAATAATTTAAGCTTTTATATTGAAATTGTTATCTTCACTTTTTAATTTAATAATAAGTAGTTATGACAGGTACAGTAAAATGGTTTAATGATGCTAAAGGCTTTGGTTTTATAACCCCAGAAGAAGGCGGTAAAGATATATTTTGCCACCATTCTGCAATCCAGTCTTCAGGACAAAGATCTCTGCAAGAAGGACAAACGGTTGAGTACGAAGTGAAAGAAGGCAAAAAAGGCCCTGAAGCTGAGAACGTAAGAGTAACCGGATAAGTAATAATTTTTTTATTTATTTATTTGATGCACAAGAGCCATCGGTCTAAAACTGATGGCTTTTTGATTCCAAAAATTTGATATCACTTTTTGGCGTATAAAAGATCAAAAAAAATTAGTTTAAAATAGTGCTTTTCGTATTTTTAGATCCCCTAATTGTTTTAACTTGTTTGCACTAATTACCTATAAAACACCTCAAAAATTCGCTCCAGCTTTTAAAGAATTCTATGCAATAGCGAATATAAAGCAGGTTAAAATTTTAAGCATGATATTGTTTATCATTGCTTGTTCTATAAGGTTAATTACTTACACCTACCATCAAGAAACTTCAACAATTAAAGGTTACCATGAACATTCTATAAACAATTGGTTACAAATTTCGGGTTCTTTCCTCTTTTACATATTATCGAGATTTGCTTTGCTCAAAAATTCTTGGAATAAATGGCAGAAGAAAATATTCACGCTTTCTTTTGTTATATTTATTCTTTTGATTGCCTTTACTGCCAGCTATATTATATCGCTACACAACACTAAAAATACGCTAACCTTATTCTTAGTGGGCATTGTGGTAGTGAGTCTGTTTTTTGCAATAGAATATCCAGATATAATGTTCATATCAACTATCGTGGTATTAATGTTCATCGCAGGCATGGTATTTCCTAAACTCGATTTTCATGATAAGATATTAAATTTAGTAGCTGGCTTTATACTTGGTTTTATCCTACTTTGCTCTTCTAGATACAGTTATTATTTTAAATCGCAGCATTTTACACAACTTAAAGAACTAGAACAGAAAAACTTAGAAATTGAGCGATTAAATATTCAAAAAGGAGAAATATTGAGTTTTGTAGCACATGATTTAAGAAACCCATTAAGCAATATTGAAGCATTAAGCACACTTTTGCTGATGGAAGATAATCATAATACGGAAGTAAAAATGATCAAATCTGCCGCAATGCAAGCAAACGAGATTATTAAAGATCTTATTGAAGCGGCAAAATTCGACCAATCAGATTTGCAAGCAAAGCAAACCGAGATGGTTTCATATATGACAAGAATTGTTAAAAAATGGACTTTGAATTCAAATAGAGAAGTATTGTTAAACGATAATTCAACTGAAATCTATGCAAATATCAATCCTTCTAAGTTAGAGCGGGTAATTGATAATTTGATTAGTAATGGCATTAAATTTTCTACAGAAGATAAACCAATTGCTATTGTTTTATCTAAAAGGGAAACAAACATTTGTATTGTGATTGAAGATTTCGGAATTGGAATTCCAGAAAAACTACAGCCAACTATTTTCAATCAATTTTCTGAAGCTGGCAGGCTTGGGTTAAATGGCGAAAAGTCTATTGGTTTAGGTTTGCATATTTCTAAAAGAATTATAGAACAGCATGGAGGCAAATTATTAGTAAGCAGTGCAGAAGGCTTAGGTACGGCATTTACCATACTTTTACCTCTTTGTTAAAAATCTTCTTGAGAGGTTGCAAATAGATTTTGGGCAAAATTGACTAAAAAAAGCTCTCTTTTTGCCCTAGTTAACCCAGTATATAACCATCTTAAAAAATCAAGATCAACCATTTCGTCGATTAAGTAACCTTGATCTACAAAAACAGCATCCCATTGTCCACCTTGTGCTTTATGGCAAGTTACTGCATAGGAAAATTTAATTTGCAGTGCATTGTAATAAGGATCGATTTTAATTGCTTCCATTTTCTCCTTTTTGTTACTTAAATGCTCATAATCTAACATCAACCCCTCAAAAAGCTGTTTATTTTTATCCTGAGGTAAATTTGGTGTTTCAGCCTGCAAAGTATCTAAAATTACTTTACAGGTAATGGCACCAGCTTCTGGGAAATCTAAAAACTCCAAGTTAACTTCAGCAAAGCGTAAACCGTAGCGTTCCTCTTCTCTACGTACCCTAATCACTTTGGCCATGTCTCCATTAGCGATAAAAGCAGTATCGGGATTATCGGGCAACCAAAAATAGTTATTTCTTACTACCATAATTTGGTCGCCACCACTTAACTCTTCATCTCGGTAAAGTAATCTGGCTCTTATTTGGTTATTATACACATTTGCAGATTTATTTGATCGGCAAACCACCAAAGAATTTTCAATTCCAAATTTACTGTAGGCATATTCTAAACCTTCAACCAGTTTAATACCTGTCATACTAAAAATGTCCTTGTAATTTTTGGTTACAAATTTTGGCAGTACAATTTCGCCATCGGTGTAGCCATTAATTAATTTACGTAACATGGTGGCATTAGCTAAAATACCAGATTTTTTTTCTTGCCTTACTACCTCTTTCAATTCAACTGTAGTTACCTCCAAACCGAATTTGTCGGTAAGGTATTTTTCGTTCAAAGCTGGACTATCTAAACTGCCAACGGGAGGTAATTGAGCCGTATCTCCAACAAATAATAACGAACAGTTTTTATCTTTTCCTGTAGGCCCAACTTGATATACGTATTCAATTAAATCTTTTAAAAATGAAGATCCACTTTGAGGATTCCATTCATCGGCTATCATAGAAGCTTCATCTACAATAAACAGGGTGTGTTCTGCTAAGTTAGGCGCCAACTGAAAAGCCATTTCTGTAGCCACCGCACTCTTTTTTCGGTATATTTTTTTATGAATGGTTAATGCCCGTTTTCCTGTATAGTTACTAATTACTTTGGCAGCCCTACCCGTAGGTGCCAGCAATACTACTTTTAATCTAAAATACGGTAAAGCTTTTACCAAAGCAGCCACCGATGTTGTTTTACCGGTGCCTGCATAACCACGTAAAATAAAACATTTAAGGTTATCCGGTTGCATTAAAAAGGATGCCGCCTTTGTGCAAAAAACCAATTGTTCTACTGTAGGTTCGAAAGGGTAAGAATCGGCAATACTAATGGCTTTATCCATTTAGCAAAGATGCAATGGTAATGTTATGGAAAAAAGAATTATTTTTGCACAAATGAATAACAGCAATAGCATTTTATTAATCGATCCCGAATTTGATCCTACAACAGCCACAAACTGTAATTTGTTGGTGAAATTAGGTGCTGATAGTTTTTCTTATGCCATTATTAATAAGCTGAGCAAGAAGATTATTGCTGTTTATGATGAGCAAGAGTGTGAAGATGTAATGTTAAAGTTAACAGAACGTTTTAAGAATGATACTTATTTAACTTTACCTTATCAGGAAGTTAAAATAGCTATACCTACGCCAAGTTCAATTGCTCTACCTAATGTATTTTTTGATGATTACAGTCTAAAATCACATGCTAAGTTATTCCCAAATTTAAACGACAAACTTTATACGCAAATACAATCACATTTTGATTTTACAAGTATATTTTCAGTTTCAAAAAATTTAGACTCCATCCTTCAACAATATCTTCCAGCCGCTAAAAAATTACAAGAAAATACTGGTTTAATTACCATTGCTGAGCAATTAACGGAAACTTCCTTACTATTAGATTTTTCTGTTGGTGTTTTCAATGTACTTTATGTTCATAACCAGCAGGTTGTTTTCCAACAATGCTACGAAATTGAACAAGTAGAGGAATTCAATTATTATTTACTATTGATCATTAATCAATTGGAAATTGATACAAAAAAGACTGCTGTATTCTTATCTGGAATTGTCCACGAAAGTGATGAAAAACATAGTTGTTTGCTTAAATATTTCAAGGATGTTGAATTTTTAAATGTAGACAGTGATTTAGACCAGCAAATATTGGAGGATATGCCTTTGCATTATTACAGTAACTTATTAGCCCTAAACAAATGCGTATTATAGGAGGAAAACTCAGAGGAAGGCAATTTAATGCGCCTGCAAATTTACCTGTAAGACCAACCACAGACATGGCAAAGGAGGCTTTGTTCAATATCTTAAATAACACGTATGATTTTGAAGATTGTAATGTTTTAGATCTTTTTAGTGGCACTGGAAGCATTTGTATCGAATTTGCTTCTAGGGGAATAAATCATGTTACTGCAATAGATAAACATCATGGCTGTGTGGCTTGGATAAAAGCTGTTGCTGAAAAATTCGATTTACCTCAAATTGAACCTCAAAAAGCAGATACCTTCAAGTTTTTAGCTCAAGATACCCATCAATATCAGATTATTTTTGCTGATCCGCCCTATGATTTGCCCAATATACCAACAATACCACAGCTGGTAATGGAGCATAATTTATTGGCCGATAACGGAACGTTAATTGTAGAACATCCCCCATTTTTAAAATTAAATCTGCTACCTGGTTTTACCGAGGTTAGAAAATATGGTAACAGTTCATTTAGTTTTTTTGAGAAAGTTAGTTCTATAATTTAGCACTTATATCGAACAAATACAAAGAAATATCTGACCTTTCTCCTTCAAACCCTCCACCTTCTACCTTATTTAATCTTTCAGCTTTCGTCCTAAACCTATATATTTACCTTATGAAGATTGCTTTATTTCCAGGTTCATTCGATCCAATAACCATTGCCCACGTAGATATTTTAAAAAGAGCTTTGCCGCTATTTGATAAAATTGTAGTTGGAATTGGTTTAAACAGTTCGAAACAAAACTTTCTATCATCAGAAAAAAGAGAAGAAATGGTAAGAACTATTTTTTCAGCAAATAAAAATGTTGATGTACAGCTATATGAAGGATTAACAGTTGATTTCTGCAGAAAAATTAATGCAAAATACATGGTTAGGGGAATTCGCTCTGCATCAGATTTCGAATATGAAAGAGCAATAGCCCAAATTAATCAAACCATGATGCCCGAAGTAGAAACCATTTTATTGTTAAGCAAGCCGGAATATTCTGCTATCAGTTCTACAATTGTGCGAGATATATTAAGAAACAATGGTGATGTTAGCCCATTTGTACCAAAAGAAGTAATAGATTTTTTATAACAGATTTCCCGCTTTTAAAACTTCTAAAATTAAAGGATAGGTATTCTTCAATTTTGCGGAAACTCCTTCTCTCGCAACCCAAGAGGCGGTTGTAATTCCTTCTGCAATTTGCGGAATTAATTTCGGAGAACCCTTTACCGTCATTTTATACCAGCTTGTACGTTTTAATATAATCTTGTTTCCTAACTCGTAAATGTGATAAGTTTTACAAAGACGTTCTTCACGTTTTTCAATTTTTACCCCACATTCTTCTTCAACCTCTCTAACAGCGGTAACCTTTACCTTTTCGCCTTTTTCTACTTTCCCCTTTGGCAAATCCCATTTTTTATTCCTAAAAATAAACAAAAACTCTCCTTTTGCATTTGCTACTAATCCTCCTGCAGCCTTAATAATGGTCAATTTCTTTTTGATTAATCCAAAAACTGCTTTTGGGTCACTACTTTCTAAATAAAAATCTTTTTGATTGTTTTTTTTCAAGCTTTTATAAAAAGATAAAAAATCAAAATCTTCTACTTTAAGCTGTTGAGTTTTGTCTAAAGTTTTTGGCAGCGAATCAGTTACTGTTAAGGTAACATTGTTTATATAAGTTCTGTAGTTTTTCATAAGTAATAAAACAATTATTTGGCTTGCATTTTCATCTGCCTGAGGTAGTGGTCGGCTTTATTACAGTTAAAACCACGGCATTAAAAGTATTAAAAAAATATCAATTGCCTAACGATTTATAAAGAAAGATACGAATTTGTAAACCATAAATTTAATTCCATTTAAATGTTAACAAATCAAGCTACTCTACTTCAATAGGTTGAACTTTTTTAATTCAATTATGTTCACTTTATACAATAAAGAAAGTACTATCATAAATATAAAATCATTATTTTTGGAACATGTATAATAAAAGTGATATTGAATTAAAGGTAGCTGAATTTTTATTACAAATTAAAGCCGTTAAACTACAACCTAATAAGCCATTTACATGGGCATCGGGCTGGAAATCTCCAATTTATTGCGACAACAGAATTACTTTGTCGCATCCTTCTGTAAGAACTTATATTCGCCAAAAATTAGCACAACTTATTCAAGAAGAATTTGGGGCGGTTGATGTTATTGCTGGTGTGGCAACTGCTGGTATTCCCCAAGGTGTATTAGTGGCACAAGAATTAGGTTTACCCTTTATTTATGTTAGAGCTAAGGCAAAAGAACATGGCACTGGAAGTTTAATTGAGGGAGAGATTATTGAAGGGCAAAGAGTTGTAGTTATCGAAGATTTAATTTCTACAGGGAAAAGCAGCTTACAAGCTGTTGATGCTTTACGTGGAGCAGGATTATCTGTAGCAGGTTTAGTAGCCATTTTCACTTATGGTTTTAATCAAGCTGATGAGAATTTTGCCGCTGCAAAATGCCGTTATTCTACATTATCAAATTATTTATCATTGATCAGCTATGCTGCTGAACATAGTTTTATTGCGCAAAACGAAATAGAATTACTGAATAAGTGGAGAGAAAACCCATCAGAATGGGGTAAAGAAGTTTTGAATTAAGAGTTGGGAGTTGAAATACCATAAAAAAATATTATGACAATAATTGAAAGTAGTGTTGAGATAAATTTGCCGATAGATAAAGTGTATAATTTCTTAGAAGATTTAAATAATCATCAGCAATTAATGCCAGAAAACATTTACAATTGGTCATCTACCACAGACGAAGCTAGTTTTACTATACAAAACATGGCAAAACTGGCTATCAAAATTTCTAGTCGTTTACCAAATAGCGAAATTATTGCTATACCAACAGAAAAACCACCTTTTGATGTAGAATTGAAATGGACAGTTGAGCCAAATGATAATGGAGGTACAATTGCAAAACACATTATTTCTGCAGATTTAAATATGATGATGAAAATGTTGGCTTCTGGTCCGTTGCAGAAACTGGCCGATCATCAAACGCAGAAATTAAAAGAAATTTTAGGATAAGACCTTTAAATAATATTTAGAACACTATCAAACCTGATGGTGTTTTTTTATACCCAAACATTTTACATACACCTTCTCTTATTTTAAGCCCATTTTTGATACCTTAGTTATTCAAAAATTCCTACATCTAATGTTAAGTAAATTCCTAAGGCTTTCCCTTTTAGTTTTTTGTACCTACCCCATTTTAACTTTCGCTCAACCTGCAACTGTTAAAGCTTTAAAAACCGAATATTTAGTCAATCCAATTGGATTAGATAATCCAAAGCCTCGTTTTACTTGGCAAATGGATGATCAAAGAAATGGAGCTAAACAAACCGCTTATAGAATTTTAGTTGATACTGATTCTACAGCTTTAGCACAAGGAAAAGCAGCACAATGGAATACGGGTTGGTTGGCTACAAGCGAAAACTTAAAAACTTATGCTGGCCAATTACTAAAACCTTTTACTAAATATTACTGGCGGGTTGATATAGCTGATCAAAACAAGGTAAAATCTACTAAAGTTAAGATTGCCAGCTTTGAAATGGGGATGATGGATAGCAAAAATTGGCAAGGTTCGTGGATTTCGGACAATCAAAATATACAACTTAAACCGGCGCCCTATTTTCGAAAAACCTTTGAAACCACAAAAAAGATAAAATCAGCTCGTGCTTACATCACCGCTGGTGGATTGTATGAACTTTCTTTAAATGGAGAAAAAGTTGGCAACCACCGCATGGATCCAATGTACACTCGTTTTGATAGAAGAAACTTGTATGTTACTTATGATGTAACCAATCAATTAAAAGCTGGTAAAAATGCGATTGGCGTTTTGCTGGGCAATGGTTGGTATAATCATCAATCTACCGCAGTATGGGATTTTGAAAAAGCGCCTTGGCGCAACCGACCAACTTTCTGTATGGATTTAAGAATCACTTATACCGATGGAACAGTAGATATCATTAAATCTGGAAAGGATTGGAAAACAGCTTTAAGTCCGGTAATTTTTAATAGCATTTATACTGCTGAACACTATGACGCCAGATTAGAACAAAAAGGTTGGAATACTGTAGATTTTGACGATAGCAAATGGAAAAGAGTAATTTTCCGCTCTGCGCCATCAACTCAAATTGTTGCGCAAGCGATGCATCCTGTTAGAAACGTAGAAGAAATTACTAGTAAAAGTATTAGAAAGTTTAATGATACCACTTACCTTTTCGATTTAGGAAGGAACATTTCAGGCGTAAGTAAAATCAAATTAAATGGTCCTGCAGGAACAGTAGTTAGGTTAAAACACACTGAACGTTTATATGCAAATGGCAGAGCAGATATGTCTAATATTGATGTTCATTATCGCCCAACAGATGATAAGGACCCTTTCCAGACTGATATTTTAATTTTAAGTGGCAAAGGCGAACAAAGTTTTATGCCTCATTTTAATTACAAAGGTTTTCAATATGTAGAGGTGAGTTTAAGTGCTCCCATTGATTTGAAAAAAGAAGATTTGGTTGGCTATTTTATGCACAGTGATGTTCCTGTTGCTGGAAGTGTTAAAGCATCAGATCCGCTGATTGATAAAATTTACTATGCCACCAATAACTCCTATAAATCAAACCTTTTTGGCTACCCAACCGATTGTCCACAACGCGAAAAAAACGGTTGGACAGGTGATGCGGCCATTGCCATAGAAACTGGTCTATATGGTTACGATGCCATCACCATTTACGAGAAATGGTTAGCTGACCATAGAGATGAGCAACAGCCAAATGGTGTTTTACCATCCATCATTCCAACAGATGGTTGGGGTTATGAATGGGGAAATGGACCAGACTGGACCAGTACAATTGCCATTATCCCATGGAATATTTACCGTTTTTATGGTGATAAAAAAATGTTAGCGAATAATTACGAAAACATTAAAAAATATGTAAATCATATTGATGAGGTATATCCGTCTGGTTTAACCTCATGGGGTTTGGGCGATTGGGTGCCTGTAAAATCGGTTTCGCCTGTGGAGCTAACTTCAACTTGTTACTACTATGCTGACGTTGTTATTTTGGCAAAAACAGCAAAAATTCTGGGCAAAGACAATGATTATACAAAATACACAGCTTTGGCTGAAAAAATCAAAACTGCTTTTAATGATAAATACTTGAATAGAACCACTGGCATTTATAACACTGGTTTGCAAACAGAATTAAGCGTTCCTTTATTTTGGGGAATTGTTCCAGAAGATATAAAATGGAAAGTAGCAGAAAATTTAGCAAAACGAGTACAAGCTGATGGTAATCACTTAGATGTTGGGTTGTTAGGTACAAAAGCTATTTTAAATGCCCTGAGCGAAAATGGTTATGCAGAAATTGCTTACAAAGTTGCTTCGCAAAAAACTTTCCCTAGTTGGGGTTGGTGGATTGCTAATGGCGCCACTACACTATATGAAAACTGGCCAATTGATGCAAAATCAGATATTTCGATGAACCACATTATGTTTGGGGAAATTGGCGCATGGCTGTATAAAGCACCAGGCGGCATCAAGCCGGATGATAGTAAACCCGGATTTAAAAACGTAATTCTGCAACCTTATTTTGTTGAGGAGTTGGATTCCTTTGAAGCTACACATGATGGACCGTTTGGTAAAATTGTTTCTTCTTGGAAAAGAACTTCAAAAGGAATTGTATACAAAGTTTCAATTCCGGCAAATTCTAGCGCAACAGTAAAATTAGAGATTGCCAGAGATAGAAATACTTATTTAAATGGAAAGGTAATACCTGGCGGAACTTTTAATTTACAGGCTGGAGAATATTTAATTGAATTGAAGTAAACTATTGAATTTAACACATAGGCACATAGTTAGTATAAAAGAAAAAGTTTGTGCCTATATTTTCTATGTATCTATGTGTTTATATCTAGGTCTTTAGCCAAAGCCTATGAATGGTTGGTTTGGTAATATAAACCCTGCCGGTATATCGAAATGGAAATATTTTTTTAAGGTAGCACTTCGACTAGGCTCAGCGTGACAGCGCAAAATATTGCAACTCAAAAAAGGATTGTATTAGCCAAGGCTTCTTCCATTGTTTTCAAATTTTAAAACATAAACAAAATAGCATCCTTTTATTAAATAAAATCCCTATCATCGTAAACAACAAATTTTTATGGGGTTTTTATACTTAATATTAGCAGTTTCAATTCTAATCGTCTTTTTCGCAATTTTAACGTCTATTTTAACCATATGGTTCAGAAATAAAGCAATGCGCATAATTTCGTGCATTCTTACCATTTTAGCATTTATTGTTTATGTAATTTTGCTTTTCACAATTGGTAATGCTGATGAAATATTTGGCATCTCGGCAGATAAATTGTTGTTGTTATCAATTGCTATACCGCTCTATTTGCAATGTTATTTCGCTATGCAAAGTGCCTCAGAAACATTTACAAGGAAACTGTTTTTTAGTGCTGCTAGTTTAGTTATTGTTCGACTTTTAAGTATGATTATAGGCGCTGCAGCAGATGTGCTATACAAAAACTCCTTAGACGAAATTGCTCAAGCACTATGGAAAGTGAACTCTTACGTATTTTTTCCATTGCTTTTTGCTGGAATAAGCTATCTATTTGCCAAATTATTCCATCCCAATTTAAAAGTATTTCAAGAACTTGTTATCAAAACACTAATCGTTTTAGCTGTGATAGCAGTAGCTGATGAGTTGTTGACTATGTTAGTGATTTTTACAAAATACAGAGAATTTTTTGTCTACGATTTATATTCCTATCCACTTATTATATTGATTTCGTTGTTTCAAATTGTTGTTGGCTCTTTGTTAGGTTTATATTTATATAGAAACAAACACGACAATATTTCATCATAAATTACATATTTACAATTATTCGAGACGCTAAATCCTCATTGCTTTAGGTTTAATCGATGGATTTTTTTGCAATCTGGCTAGGCCATACTCACAGCCCCAAGAACTATTGCCTTTGTGATATAAACCTTATTGAAATGGAAATATTTTGTCAAGCTGAGCGTAGTCGAAGCTCAAAATATTGTAATGGAAAGAAGGACTACATAAGCCAAGAACTACTAACATTGTTTTTCAAACACTATTTTAATCAGCCAAAATTTCAGTATAAATTACTTATTTACAGTCAATTAGACATAAAAAGTTAATTCTAACCGACAAAATTTCCGATTAGTGAAGCAAAAGACTTATGGCATTTGTTTTGAACAAAAGGAAAATATGAACTTCAACAACTTTACAATCAAAGCACAAGAAGCTATTCAAAAAGCTTCAGAAATAGCGCAGGGTAATCAGCAACAAGCTATTGAAACTGCACATATACTAAAAGGTTTGCTAACTGTTGATGAAAACGTGGTTTCTTACGTGCTGAAGAAACTGAATGTGAACCTAAATACGGTTGAGCAAAACTTAACCACAGCTATAGAAAAATTACCAAAAGTTACCGGAGGCGATGTTTATCTGTCATCCAGTGCTAATTCTGCCTTACAAAAAGCAACTTCCTATTTAAAAGAATTTAAGGATGATTTTGTTTCTGTTGAGCATTTATTGTTAGGCTTATTAGCTGTTAATGACGGCACATCTAAATTATTAAAAGAACAAGGTGTAAATGAAAAAGACCTTAAACAAGCTATTGTTGCTTTGCGTGGCGATAATCGTGTAACCGACCAAAATGCAGAGGCTACCTATCAAGCTTTAAATAAATATGCACGTAATTTAAACGAATACGCAGAAAGTGGAAAATTAGATCCAGTTATTGGTCGTGATGAAGAAATTCGTCGCGTCATTCAGATTTTATCTCGTAGAACGAAAAACAATCCGATATTAATTGGAGAACCAGGTGTAGGTAAAACTGCTATAGCAGAAGGAATTGCCTTTAGAATTATTAAAGGTGATGTGCCAGAAAACTTGAAAAGCAAGACGGTTTACTCGTTAGATATGGGTTCGTTAATTGCTGGTGCCAAATACAAAGGCGAATTTGAAGAGCGTTTAAAAGCGGTAGTTAAAGAGGTAACGCAAAGCGATGGAGATATTGTTTTGTTCATTGATGAAATACATACTTTAGTTGGTGCTGGTGGTGGCGAAGGCGCAATGGATGCGGCAAATATCTTAAAACCAGCATTAGCCAGAGGCGAGTTAAGAGCGATTGGTGCAACTACTTTGGATGAATATCAAAAATATTTAGAAAAGGATAAAGCTTTAGAACGCCGTTTCCAAAAGGTGATGGTTGAAGAGCCCGATACCCAAGATGCGATTTCGATTTTACGCGGACTAAAAGAACGTTACGAAACTCACCACAAAGTGAGGATTAAAGATGAAGCCATTATTGCAGCAGTGGAAATGAGCCAACGCTATATTGCCGACCGTTTTTTACCAGATAAAGCGATTGATTTAATGGATGAAGCGGCATCGAAATTGCGTATGGAAATGGATAGCGTTCCAGAAAATGTGGATGCTTTAGACCGTGAAATTATGCGTTTAGAAATTGAACGTGAAGCCATTAAACGCGAAAAAGACGATAAAAAAGTTAAAGAACTTTCTGAAGATATTGCAAATTTAGCTGCAGAACGTGATGAATTAAAAGCAAAATGGCAAGGCGAAAAAGACTTGGTAGATGCTGTTAATAATCAGCTAGAGCAAATTGAGGCATACAAATTAGAAGCTGAGCAAGCAGAACGTGCTGGAGATTATGGTCGTGTTGCCGAAATCCGTTACGGAAAAATTAAAGAAGCACAAGACAAAGTTGAAAAACTGAAAGTTGATTTAGAAAGTGTGCAGAGCGAAAGCAGAATGCTTAAAGAAGAAGTAACTGCTGATGATATTGCGGGTGTGGTTGGACGTTGGACTGGAATTCCGGTTACTAAACTGATTGCAAGTGAGCGTGAAAAATTATTGAACTTGGAAGATGAACTGCACAAACGTGTTGCTGGACAAGATGAAGCGATTGAAGCGATTTCTGATGCTATTCGCAGGTCGAGAGCAGGTTTGCAGGATAAACGTAAACCGATTGGTTCTTTTATTTTCTTAGGTACAACTGGGGTTGGTAAAACAGAGTTAGCAAAAGCATTGGCTGAATTTTTATTCAACGATGAAAATGCAATGACGAGGATTGATATGAGTGAATATCAGGAAAGACATGCCGTTTCTAGATTGATTGGAGCGCCTCCGGGATATGTTGGTTATGATGAAGGTGGGCAATTAACGGAAGCCGTACGCAGAAAACCATATTCGGTTGTATTATTAGATGAGATTGAAAAAGCGCATCCTGATGTATTTAATATCTTATTACAAGTATTGGATGATGGTCGTTTAACAGATAATAAAGGCCGTGTGGTGAATTTTAAAAATACCATTATCATCATGACATCAAATATTGGTGCACATTTAATTCAAGATAATTTCAAAAAATTGGATGATGAAAACCGCGATGAAGTTATTGCTAAAACAAAAAATGAGTTGTTTGAGGTATTAAAACAGACAATTCGCCCAGAGTTTTTAAATAGAATCGATGAGTTGATCATGTTTACTCCGCTACAAAGAAGTGAGATTAGAAACATTGTTGATTTGCAGTTTAAACACGTACAACAGACATTGGCTGAAATGGGCATAACCATGGAAGCGAGTGTTGAAGCTTTAGATTGGTTAGCAGAATTAGGTTACGATCCACAATTTGGTGCGAGACCGTTAAAGAGAGTAATTCAGAAACGCATATTAAATGAATTATCTAAATCAATCTTAGCTGGAAAAGTAGATAAGGACAGTAAAATTAAACTAGATATGTTCGACCATCAGTTTGTGTTCTTGAATGAGAATAATTAATTAATAAAGAATATAATTTATTAGCCGCTGAATGACAGATATTCTACATAAATCTGTCATTCAGCGGCTTTTATACAACCAACACCTCTCCTTACTAATAACTGTACTTCAACAAGTTAACAAGCAAATAATTATTTTAAGCTATTGTATTTATTCTGAATATTGTTTAATATTGATTACACACAAATGAAATCGGTATGAAAATTAAATTATTCTTAATGGCAGTTCTATGCGCCATCGGATTTGTTACGCATGCGCAAATCCAAAAGGGAACTACAATAGGTGGCTTAAGTTTTAGCTTTAGCACTAGTAACCAAAACACCAATGCTATTAGCCTAAATTCGTTAGCAATTAATCCACGAATTGGGTATTTCTTAAATGACAACCTCTCAATTGGGATGGAATTCAATTATAATGTATCTAAATTGAATGGCGAATTCTATGATTATTACGATAACGAAACTGGCACTATAATGAGCAGTTTCGGTTTTAAGGAAGAAAATTTTGGCCTCTCACCTTTTACAAGGTATTACTTCCATATAAAGGAAAATTTTAAATTTTTTGGTCAAGCAAACCTAAATTTTCAAATCAATAGCTACAAAAATATAGATGATACTGGCTATTTATACAGCACAGATTATACCTTCAAAGGTTTTGGAGCAAGTTTAAATCCCGGCTTTGCATTTTTGCCAAGTTCTAAATGGGATATTGAATTTTCTTTTCCATTAATTAGTTATTTTAATGAGAGAAATACCAATAGCGACTATCATTTTAGAAGAAATAAAAACATAAGGTTAGTACTCGATAATTTTACCCCTTCATTTGGGGTAAATTTTCATTTTTGACAGCAAACTTTCCATGTAAATAATAGGCTACATTTACTAGCGCTACCTTATTTATTTTTTAAATTGATTGGGTATTTAAATTAAAATTACTGTCGATGCGTTTTCTCTATTTAATTTTACTGCTTTATTGCTTGCCTCTCAAAGCTCAACAGCCTAACGAAAAAGATAAAATTATTGCTCAATTTGATAGTATTCGTAATGTGGCTCCCAGAGAAAAATTGTATGTACATTTTGATAAGTCTACCTATACTTTAACAGATACAATTTGGTTTAAAGGATATTTAGTTGGAGCTAGCTTAAATAGCTTCTCAACCTACAGCGGATTGGTTTATACAGAACTAATTAATGCTGAAGGAGAAGTTGTACAAAGAATGAGCTTACCAACTGCCATAGGCTTAACTTGGGGAGCTTTTGCGATAAATCCAGATAAATATGAAGCCGGAACCTACACATTTAGAGCATATACCAATTGGATGCAAAATTTCGGCTCTACCTATTTGTTTAAAAAGGAATTACAAATTTTAAGCTTAAATGGGAGTGCAAAATCAAAAAATGCTGTTTCAAATGGTAAGGCTGTTAGCACAAAGAGACCCGACACTTCCTTAAAACAAAAACTACAAGATATTGATGTTCAATTTTTACCTGAGGGCGGAACATGGATTGCGGGCGTTCCACAACTAATGGCATTTAAAGCAATTAATGCAAATGGAAAAGGTATTATCGTTAAAGGAGAAGTAATTGATAGCAAGCAAAACAAGATTGTTGAATTCGAATCTGGCTCATTAGGCATGGGTTATTTCAATATATTACCAGAAGCGGATCAAAATTATGTAGCGAGAGTAAACTATGGAAATGTAACTAAAAACATCAACCTTCCAAGGCTAAAGCAGAATGGCATTATTTTACAGGTCAACAATAATTTAAACAGGGATTCTTTAAAAATTACCGCCTACTCTACCCTAGCTTCAACACCCGAACTTACTATGTTTGGGCAAGCTAGGGGAATTATTTGTTTTATTGCCAAAATTAAATTCAATAGCAAAAGTAAAACGTTAAACGTGGCAAAAAGCATTTTCCCCACTGGTGTCTGCCAAATACTATTATTAGATGAGCAACAAAAAATCTTAAATGAGCGAAATTTTTTCATTGATCATAAAGATGAATTAAAACTTTCATTGAATAAACTTGACACCACATACCGGACAAGAGATAGCATACCCGTTCAGCTTAATGTGATCGATTTTGAAGGTAAACCTGTTGAGGGATCATTCTCGATTGCAGTAACAGATGATAACCAAGTGGCAAAAGATGCGATAAAGGATGAAAATATTTTGAGCTATTTTCTAATGAGTTCAGACTTGAAAGGAGAAATAGAAAATCCAGGCTACTATTTCTATCAAACTAATAGTCAAAAACATACTGAACTCGATGCGCTAATGCTGACACAGGGATGGGTAAGCTATGATTGGGACCTCAGCAAAAAGCCTTTGTATAAAATGGAGAAAGAATATCGTATCAATGGAGTGGTTACCAATGTACTTAATAAACCTGCTGCCAAATCAAAAATAACATTGCTAGGTAGAAATAAAGGTTTGTTAATGCTAGATACCATTGCCAACGATAAGGGAGAGTTTACTTTTGACCAGTTACCTTTAATGGACAGTGCCTCTCTTGTAATACAGGCGCTAAATGCTAAGGGTAAAAAAGGTACACTTGGGATAGTGCTGGATGAATTTAAAGCACCATTGATAAGCTTACCTACCAAAAGAATTGCTTTACTAGAAAATGAACCAGATACCACCATTATAAATTTAATCTCAACCAAAAAACAAGAACTATTACTTACAGCAAAGGATGGTATCCTTTTAAATGAAGTTAAGATAGTAGGCAAAAGAGTAATTAGAGGTTCCAAAAATTTAAACGGACCAGGAGAAGCGGACCAAACTCTAACAGAAGAAGATCTGAATAAAATAGCAAAGAAGACTTTATTAAATGTACTCGAGGAAAAAGTTAAAGGATTTAGAGCTGGTTTTAGAAGAAAATCAAATGTGAAAGACTTTTTTATAAATTCAGATCCTTTAAAAATTGTAATAGATGGAATTGAGTTAGACTTCTTCTATTCCTCAAATGGGAGTGCCTCTGGAAATGATTATTACGAATATATTAAAAGCTACCTTGATTATTATAACGCTGAAGATATTAGAGGCATAGAAGTAATGGCAAATATGGGCAAAAGTATGCGCTATAAATCTGAATTTATGCATCCCATGGATGAAACCCAATATGCTTTTATAGAAGTTACTACTCGAACAGGTGCAGGCCCCTTTTTAAAAAAGTCTGCTAACCTATACTTATATAGACCAATTAACTATGGTGATACCAAGGTTTTCTACAGTCCAAAATATACTACAGTAAATAAGGATGATAAAAAGCCAGATTTTAGATCGACTATTTATTGGAACCCTAACCTGATGACAGATGCCAAAGGCAACGCTCAAACTTACTTCTTCTCGGCAGATAAAAAAGGAACCTATACCGTTTGGATTGAAGGTTCGGACATGCAGGGGAATTTTGGGATGAAGGCTGCTAAATTGACTATTAAATAAGGAGAGAGAACTTTACAAGTATTTGTATTGTAGCTTTAATTACATATATTTAACTGATTACCAGACCATAGGCATGATTATAGCAAAAAGGCTATTTACTATTCTATCAGTTATTATTTTCTTCCAATGCTGGCAGTTATCTGTCTTTGCACAATTGGCTTTAAATAAACCTACCATTGCTAAAGTTTACGATAGCCTCCAAACTCTAGCACCCAGAGAAAAGCTATATGTTCATTTTGACAAGTCTACCTATGCTCTTACCGACACGATCTGGTTTAAAGGCTATCTGGTTGGAGCCAGCCAAAACAGCTACTCTACCTACAGCGGCCTCATTTATACCGAACTTATCAATTCTAACACAGGCGAGGTAGTGCAACGTTTAAGTCTACCCACAGCAATGGGATTAACTTGGGGCAGTTTTGCCATCAACCCTGAGAAATTTACAGCTGGAAATTATACTTTCAGGGCCTATACCAACTGGATGCAGAATTTTGGTCCTACACATTTCTTTAAAAAAGATATACAATTGGTGTCATTTAGTGGAGAAACTTTTATAAAAGGGCAAAAAACAGCTGTTGCAACGAGTATATCGAGCAAAACAGATAGCACCAGACAGCCGCAATCAAAAGATATAGATATCCAGTTCCTGCCAGAGGGAGGAAGATATATGCCCGGCATTTCACATCGCATTGCATTTAAAGCAATAGATGCCAGCGGAAAAGGGGTTCAAGTTAGTGGAGAGATACTGGATTCGAAACAGAATATAGTACAGAAGTTCCAATCAAATACCATGGGTATGGGCTACTTTCATATATTGGCTGCTGCCAATGAAAACTATTCTGCAGTAGTAAAATACGGAAATACATTTACCAACGCAGCTTTTCCCCGACAGCAGCAGGATGGAACCGCATTAATGGTTAACAATAGCTACCACAGGGATTCGGTTAGGGTAACCCTTTATTCCAATAATCCATCAGACCAAGAAATGAGTTTAATAGGGCAATCAAGAGGGCTACTATCCTTTAGTTCGACCATTAGGTTCAATACTCCTATAAAATTCATTCAAATTCCTAAAAGTGCATTTCCAACAGGCGTTTGCCAGATATTACTTGTTGATGCTCAAGGTAGAACACTTAACCAAAGAAATTTTTTCATAGACCGTAAAGAGGGCCTGAAATTAGAACTAAATGTTCCAGACACTATCTTTGCAATAAGGGATAGCATCCCTTTGGAAGTAAGCGTAGCGGATGCACTAGGCAAACCTATTGAGGGATCATTTTCTATTGCAGTAACAGACGACAATCAGGTAGCAAAAGATCCGATAAACGATGCCAATATCATAAGTTATCTACTGTTAAGCTCAGACCTTAAGGGGGAAATAGAAAAACCTGGCTATTATTTTTATCAAACTAACGAGCAGCTGCACAATGAGCTTGATGCACTCATGCTTACACAGGGCTGGGTAAGCTACGATTGGGACCTTAGCAAAAAGCCAACTTTTAGGATGGAAAAGGAATATGCCATTAACGGAAGGGTATATGGACTGTTCCAAAAACCCATGAAAAATGCCAAGATGACCCTGCTTGGCAAGAACAGGGGCATGCTGATGATGGATACCATTGCCAATGAAAAGGGGGAATTTACCTTTAGAAATCTCCCGCTTCTGGACAGTGCATCATTTGTAATACAGGCACATAACAAGAAAGACAAAAAAGGAAGCTCGACCATAGAGATCGAAGAATTTAAGGTTCCTATTATCCTAATCCCTAAAAAGAACAAGGTGATGATCGAACAGCCCCTTGATAGCATTACCGAAAATTTTGTGAACACCAAAAAAGAAGAGGTTAGACTTGTTGCAAAAGATGGCATTATGCTAAAGGAAGTGGGGGTTGTAGGCAAAAGGGTAATTAGAGGTTCCAAAAATTTAAATGGACCTGGTGAAGCAGACCTAACCATAACCGAAGAAGAATTGAATAAGGTAGCAAAGAAAACCTTATTTGAGCTTCTACAAGAAAAAATTCCTGGGTTTCGCCATGGTGTAAGAACAATTCCCCATCCCAAAGATTTTCTTATTGATGGCAGAATGTTAAAATTTATTATAGATGGAATTTACTTAGACTTTTATTGGTTTGAAGAGGATGATTATTATTACTTTATCAGACAATACCTAGATAATTACAATGCAGAAGATATTAGGGGAATTGAACTGATGGATAGTTTCAAATATAGTTTTACTTATGGCTCAGAATATTTAGGTAAGGCAAATGAACTGATATTTATTGAGGTCACCACCAGAACTGGCGCCGGTCCGTTTTTAAAAAAATCTCCAAACCTCTACTTATATAGACCTATTAATTATGGAGACACCAAAGTTTTCTACAGTCCCAAATATACCGCAGCAAACAAGGCCGATAAAAAGCCTGATTTTAGATCAACCATTTATTGGAACCCTAACCTGATGACAGATGCCAAAGGCAACGCTCAAACTTACTTCTTCTCGGCAGATAAAAAAGGAACCTATACCGTTTGGATTGAAGGTTCGGACATGCAGGGGAATTTTGGGATGAGGACTTTAAAATTGAATATTAAGTAAAAAGCCCCAATTTAGGGGCTTAGTGTATTTATTTCATACTTTTATCTCTTATCGCTTTAAATTCAGATCCTGCTTTCCAACTAGGGAAGGTAGTTTCATTACTTAATCGGTAACCTACATCAAATAATAATCTTAGATCTTCTACCATCCCTGAGAAATCCCATTTGGAGGGTTCAAAATTATCTGCAGGTGCATGGTAACGATTTTTGGTATAATCTTCTTTTTGTGCTTTGCCATAAACCAAACCTTTGGCAATGTTTTCATCTCCAGTTTCAGTATACAATGCTGGGATGCCAACTTTTGCAAAGTTAAAATGGTCTGATCTGAAATAAAAACCAGCAGATGGATTAGAGTCTTTAACCACAACCCTACCCTGTTTCTTCGCAGCATCTACCAAATAATCTTCCAATTCAGATTGCCCGAAACCAACTGCAATAATATCTTTAGTTTTGCCACTAGCCTGCATAGCATCAATATTAATATTGGCAACCGTTTTATTTACTGGAACCAATGGATGAGCTCCGTAATATTCTGATCCTAATAAACCTTGCTCTTCAGCTGTTACTGCTAAAAACATAATAGAGCGCTCTGGTTGTCGTTTTGCTTTCTTAAAGGCATCTGCCAACACCAATAATGCTGCAGTACCTGTTGCATTATCAACAGCTCCATTGTAAATCGAGTCGCCATTAACGGCTTCACCTAAGCCTAAATGATCCCAATGGCCAGAATAGATAATATATTCGTTTGCTCGCTTAGTTCCCGGTAAAACAGCAACAACATTATTAGAGATCGATTTTTTAATTGTATTATTGATAGTAGTTGAAACTTTTAAACCTAAATCAACTGGTTTAAATCCTTTTTTACCTGCTTTAACCATTAAATCTTCAGACTGACCGGCCATTTTAAACATCACTTTCGCTACATCTTGTGTAATCCATCCTTCTAACAAAGCCCTAGATTTATTTGCATCTGCAGCCTCTAAATATAACTTAGATTTAGACCATCCACTTCTCACTACTGCCCAAGGATAACTTGCTGCTTTATCTTCGTGTATAATAATCACTCCTGTTGCACCTTGGCGAGCAGCTTCTTCAAATTTATAGGTCCAACGGCCATAATAAGTCATGGTTTTACCTTTAAACAAAGTTGAGTCTAAAAACCCTGGATCATTAACCATTACCACAACCGTTTTACCTTTTACATCTAAGCCTTCGTAGTCATTCCATTTGTATTCTGGAGCGACAATTCCGTAGCCTGCAAAAACCATTTCAGAGTTTTCTACTTTAACCTGATCCGTTACATGTCTACTAGCGCCTACAAAATCATCCAAGTATTTTAAACTTACTCCATTCCCATTACTAGTTTTAATGGATAAGTTACTTGGAGTAGATTTAATATCAACCATTGGTACCTCTTGAAAATAACTATCGCCATTACCAGGTTTTAATCCTAATTTCTCAAACTCACCTTTTAAGTAATTGATCGTTTTTGTTTCACCAGCAGTAAACGGTTTCCTACCTTCAAACTCATCTGATGCTAAAACAGCAATATGTTTTGCAAATGAAGTGTCGTTTATTGCCTTAAATGCCAAAGAGTCTGGCTCAACTGAACCAGATGAAGATGATTGACAAGACGAAAAGTAAACGCCGATTATAAATAAGCCTAATAATTTTTTATACATAAGTTTTGTATTTTGGTTAATAGTTGAAGTTAAAAAAATAAAGGCAGAGTTAGCAAATTAATAATTTGATATATAAATTTATTAATTATTTGGGCGTTTTAATCCCGAAATTTCGGGATCCGCTATATCCCCGATGAAAAATCGGGGGATACCGCTTCCATCGTTAACGCTAGCAAGATGTTCAAACCAAGTTTAAAAGGCCTTAAAACTACATTTGTTAATCGATCTATATTTAACAGTTGGCTAGGTTCAAGTTTCTTAGGCTCACCTTGGTAATTTAAACCCGACAGCAGCGAGCACGAAGCCATCTCGATGATTATCGGGATTATTAGCGAGTAAAGCGAATGGCGGGAATTCGGTTTCGATGAAATACCGAACCATACTTTTTCTAATTACAGAAATTAATATTGAATTTGCAGCTAAAGTTAGGCTAAACTTACTTTTTAGTGGTTGATATATTCGGCAAAAATGCAGTTAGCAAACCAATTAAAGGCAAAAATGCACAAATATGATATACGTAAGTAATCCCTTTTGCATCGGCTAGTTTACCTAATAATGCTGAGCCAATACCCCCCATACCAAAAGCAAAACCAAAAAACAAACCAGCAACCAAACCTACTTTCCCTGGAATTAACTCTTGCGCATAAACTAAAATAGCAGAAAATGCAGAGGCTAAAATCATCCCAATAGGAACAATTAATACACCTGTCCAGAATAAATTAGCATGAGGTAGTAAAAGCGCAAATGGCGCTGTACCTAAAATAGAACCCCAAATTACATACTTACGCCCAAATTTATCACCAATTGGTCCACCAACCAAGGTCCCTGCTGCTACAGAAAACAGAAAGACAAACAAATAAATTTGAGAAGTTTGTACGGAAACATCAAATTTTTGGATAAGATAAAAGGTGAAATAACTGGTTAAACTTGCCATATAGAAGTACTTTGAGAAAATTAGCACCAATAAGATAATGATTGCTAGTACGACTTTATTTTTAGAAAAATTATTAGTTACCACCTGGGCTTGTGTTTTAGCTCTTTCTTTTAGCTTTACTAAATAACTTTTATACCAATTGCCCACATAAGTTAAAACCACTATGGCTAATAAAGCAATCACAGAGAACCAAACTACACTCATTTGGCCATGCGGAACGATAATCCATGCTGCTAATAAAGGACCTAATGAGCTACCTGCATTACCACCTAATTGAAAAACTGATTGTGCCAATCCTCTTTTTCCGCCAGATGCGGCATGAGCCATACGGGAAGCTTCGGGATGAAAAATAGATGATCCTGTACCAATTAAGGCAACTGAAACTAATATAAAATAGAAGTTTGATGCTTGCGAAAGGGTAATTAAACCTATTAGCGTAAAACCCATTCCTGTAGCTAATGAATAGGGTTGAGGTTTTTTATCCGTGTATAATCCCACAAAAGGTTGAAATAGTGATGCAGCCATCTGGAATGTTAAAGTAATCAATCCAATTTGCGAGAAGCTTAAACGATAACTATTTTTTATAATTGGATAAATTGCAGGAATAAGCGATTGAATGGTATCATTTAACAAATGAGAGAAGCTAAGCGCAAAAAGAATAGGAAATACGGTTTGCTCAGCTATTATTTTGGGGGATGAATTATTCATATTCTTACTTTATGGCGCAAATTTAGAAATTATAAAATTGTACAGCATCTATTCTTACCATAATTGGGTCAAATAAAAAAGGCTCCAACAGGAGCCTTTTAGTTTTAATGCTATTGTTTTCGTTCTATCTCTCGATCCATCTCAACAATATTAACTTCGGTTGATTTAGAGAAATCGCCTAATAAATAATTGTTGAAATAATCAGCTAAACGCCAAAACATATATTCTGTCATGTCGCCAAATCCGTGTCTCTGACCAGGTACTACCATATAATCAAATCTTTTTCCAGCCTTAATTAAAGCATTGGCCACTCTAACTGAGTTAGCTGGATGCACATTGTTATCAATATCTCCATGCATCAATAACAAGTGCCCTTTTAGGTTTTTAGCTAAATCTGGGTTTTTATCTATAGCGTATTTGAAAGTTGTATCTCCTTTAGCAGAAACTATTTCTTTAACACCATGATGTTTTTCACTCCACCAACGGTTGTAGATGCTATTATCGTGGTTACCTGCAGCAGAAACTGCAACTTTAAAGAAATCTGGATAAACTAACAAAGCTGCTGTAGACATGAAACCACCACCAGAGTGGCCTGTAATACCTACCCTATCTGCATCTATAAATGAGTATTTATCTGCCAATTGTTCAATTGCTGCTTTTTTATCTGCCAAACCATAATCTCGTAAGTTACCGTAGCCGTAAGTATGGTACCATTTTGAACGAGCAGGGTGGCCACCTCTGTTACCCACAGTAATTACAATATAACCCAATTGCGCCAAACGATCCATTCTGTCCATACTTCTACCAAAAGCTTTGTTTACTGCTTCAGTTTGCGGACCAGGATATACATACTCGATAATTGGATATTTTTTTGTTGGATCGAAATTAAATGGCTTGTACATTACACCATAAATATCTGTAATACCATCGTCTGCTTTTACCTTAAATGGTTCTGGGAATTTATAACCCGTAGCCATTAATAAAGACAAATCCGCACTCTCTAAATCCATTACTTTATTACCGTTATTATCTAAAAGTACTGCTTTAGGTGCTGTATTTACCCTTGAGAAATTATCGATTACAAATTGCGCTTCGTCATTCATATTTACAGCATGATCAAAATCTCCGCTGTTCAACAATTTCAAACCTGAACCATCAAAATTGATACGGTATAAATGCAAATAGTAAGGGTCTTCTTTTACCTCTCTACCGTTAGCAGTAAAATAAAGCACACGGTTTTTTTGATCGATATTTACAATACTTTCACAGTGATATGCCCCAGAAGTAATTTGATTTTTTAATTTTCCATTTCCATCAAACAAATAAAAATGTCCCCAACCATCACGCTCGCTCCAATGAATAATTTCTTTACCACCATTAATTAACCCAGGGCGTTGAACTTCAACATAAGTATTGAAACGCTCATCAATTAATTGCGTTACTGCCCCTGTTTGGATATTAATTGTACAGATATCTATACGTTTTAAATCTCTACTGGTACGCGAGAAATAAAATTTCTCATTATCACCCAACCAAATTGATGGACGGAATTCGTTGTCTCTATCTTTAACAAGTGATTCTTTACCCCAGGTAGAAATGCTTTGATCTTTAAAGGCAGTGGTATTAATTGTACGCTGGGTTTTTGAAGCAAAGTTAAATAAGACAAACTCGTCAATAGGTGATTCTTTTTCGCCCGGCATTTGATATTTATAAGTTTCTAACGTTGGTCTGCCTGCTGCAACACTATTAATTACCCACAAATCTTTTACTTTACGAGAATCGGTTCTATCTAAAACAAAATGTTTAGAATCTGGCGACCATAATACATAAGCACCTCTTCTTTTTTTATTGTTTTTGATATTAGTTTCGTTGTCTTCTCCATCCCCATCACTACCGTAAGAATAGAATTTAACTCCATCTTTTGTTAGTTGATGCTCTACAATGGTGCTGTCTTCTTCGTTCTTAACAGCTTTTTTGTAGTTTTCTTTATCCATCCAATACAAATTGTAGTTTTTAGAGAAGATTACTGCCGAAGAATCTGGCGCAACTGATCCCCAACTAGGTTTTGCTTTTGGTTTATCGTAGTTTTTAACCTCAGTTAATTTATTGGTTGCCAATTCGTAATTAAAGAAAAAGATTTTTTTCTGCATAGAATCTGCAGCTTTTTTGTCTTTTCTATCTTTTTTTACTTCCTCAATTGTACTTCTAATTTCGAAATTGATGCTTTTTTCATCTTTTGCAAACTTCAAGTTCTCAATTGGCAAATGTTGTGCATCAAAAGGATCTCTAACTATTAAAGTAATTTCTGAAGCCAATTTTTCTGGATCGAACAAAGGTTTTTTAATCTTTAAAACAGGATCTACAATAGACCATTGTTTACCGCTTGGTGTTTCGAACTGATACCAAAACCTATTGGTAAGTTTAAGCCAATGTGGATCTACCGCTGTAGAATAAATAATTTTTCTGAGCTTACTAGGCGAAAATCTGGCCGCAGCTTGATAATTTGATCGTTCTGGAGTTTGGGTTGTTTCTGTTAAGGATATTGTTTTAGTTTGGGCTAAAGCGTTTACACTTAAAAATGAAACAAAAAATGAGAAAAAGTAAAGTTTCTTCATTGATGTTTTTTAAAAGGTGAATAAAAAGTCTAAATTATTTAAATTACAGCTTTTTAAAACAAATTATTTGTAATAAAAGAGTTAGATAGGCTATTGCAGCAGTGGCGATTTTAATTTTATCAACAAATTAAAAATTATCATTTAATTAAAGGTGGTTTTTATAGTTTTGCATTAAATATCTTCACATGAAAAAAAGTTTTTTATCCATTATAGCGGCAGCAACTATTTTAGTAGCAAGTTGTCAATCTAAATCTGCAACAACAGCAACAGACACAACAAAAGACAGTACTGAAAATACAGCTAATGCTAACGAAACCTCAACAGAAAAAATAGATGTTAGCCAAGTAAAAGTTGCCGATGCAAAAACAATATTAGCTCGTCCTCAAGTGCCTATCTTATGTTATCATCAGGTGCGAAACTGGAAAGCCACAGACGGACAAATGGGTAAAGATTATACTGTAGAGATACAGAATTTTAAAGACCAAATGAAAATGTTAGCAGATAGTGGTTACCATACTATTTTACCCGATCAATTATATGCTTATTTAAATACGGGTACTAAACTACCCTCAAAACCAATTATGCTTACTTTTGATGATACCGTATTAGATCAGTATAGAGTAGTTAACCCAACACTAAAGAAATATGGATTTAAAGCAGCTTATTTTATAATGACGGTTTCTATTGGCAAACAAGGTAAATTTGTTAATTATATGAGTGCAGCGCAGATAAAAACCCTTGCTGATGAAGGAAACACTATTGGAAGTCATACTTACGATCATAAAAACTTTAAAAAATACGAAGGCAAGGATTGGGAAGAACAATTGGATAAACCAACAAAAAAATTAGAAGAAATTACTGGTAAAAAAATTGAATACTTTGCTTATCCATTTGGATTGTGGAATTCGGCGGGCATACCGGAGTTAAAAAAACGTGGTTTTAAAATGGCTTTTTCTTTAGCTGATAAGCGTGATGAAAATGACCCTTTATTTACTGTGAGAAGAATTATTGCCAGTGGATTTTGGAGCCCTAAAACATTGCACAACAGTATTGTTAAAAGTTTTTAGTAGTTAATGAATGAATAAATTGCATTATTTACTTGTCTTCTTTTTAGGCATACTAAGTGCTTGTAACTCAAAATATGCTCAACAAGATGCTGATTCAACTAAGTCGGCAATGATGAGCTCAGCGATTGATACTATTGCTTTAAAACCTGCCACTACTGCAGAAATTCTAGCTCGCAGGGAGGTTCCGGTTATTTGCTACCATCAAATTAGAGATTGGAAAGTAGGAGATAGTAAACGTGCGCATGATGATATTATCTCTCCGGATCGTTTTAAAGAACATGTAAAAATGCTGGCAGATAGTGGCTATCATTCTATTTTGCCAGATCAACTTTACGATTATTTGGTTTACGGTAAAAAACTTCCAGAAAAACCTGTAATGTTTACTTTCGATGATACAGATTTAGACCAGTTTACAGTTGCAGCGCCAATATTAAAGCAATATGGTTTTAAAGCAGTTTATTTTATCATGACGGTTTCTATAGGCAAAAAAGGACGAATTGCCTATATGAACAAAGCACAGATTAAGCAATTAAGCGACGAAGGTAATACCATTGCCAGCCATACCTACGACCATAAAAACTTTGCACAGTTTACAGATGAGGACTGGAAAACCCAGATTGACGAACCTACTAAAACATTGGAGAAAATTACCGGCAAAAAGGTCGAATATTTTGCTTACCCTTATGGAGTATACAAATCATCAACCCTCCATAAGTTAAAAGATTATGGCTTTAAGGCAGCTTTTATTTTATCTACAAAGCGTGATGAAAATTACCCATTATACACGATTAGAAGAATTGTAGACCCTGGAACTTATACAGCTAAGAATTTATATAACAGTATGAATAAGAGTTTTAATAAGCCTAAAACGCCTTGACATTCGATTAAAGTACCTCCTTTATTGCGTATTTTTTTCCGTTGAAATCAAATTTTTCGTCTTTGTGTTTACCTAACAGAAGTTTTCCTATTGGAGAAACTGCCGAAATAGCGAAATAAGTAGCTTTATCTAAATGTAATTGCCCTGCACTAATGCTTAAATAGAAACTCCCTTGATCAGTAATTACTAAACTCCCATTTCTGGCTGAATCTGAATGAGGTGCATCTTTTAGAGAATTAAGTACCCTTTGGTTTTCTTCAGCATCAATTAGCAAACGCTTGTTTCTATCTATATCCTGCTGCATCATTTCGCGGCTAGTTTCGTACTTATCACCAGCACTACTTTTGGTATCATCATTACTAGCTTCACGTGCTTGTTTTAAAGCAGTTTCAGCAGTGTTTATACGTTCTTCTATAAAATTTAAACACAGTTGATATAGGGAAGACTTAATTTCTTGCATATTTATTTTGGTTGATCTATTCTAAATATATCAAAATTAAAACAGCATTACCAAATGAGTTTACATTAATTACTTAATTTTTTAACATTGCTAATTAACTAAAATTTTGAAATTAGCTATCTAACTATTGATCAAGCCATTTTACTTTACTTTCTATTGGTGTTCTGTTAGCTTCTCTGGGTTCATCTTCATGATAACCCATATAAAATAGACCCAAGCATTTTTCATTTTCTGTTAATGAAAGAAAATCTCCTAAACCTGCAATTAATGGTGGCGAACTCCAATAAGCGCCTACATTTAATGTTTCAGCAACTAACGACATGTTTTGAACTGCACAGCTTACTGCTGCAATTTCTTCCCACTCGGGTATTTTACCAGAAAACTGAACATTGATAGCAATAATGCAATTTGCCTGATTTACTTTCACAGGAATACTTTCAAACTTCTTTTGCATAAATTTTTCAGCCGGAATTATCTCTTTATAAATCTTGCCAAGCTCAAGTCCTAGCCTATTCTTTGCTTCATTTTTAATTACAACAAAACGCCAAGGTTGCGTTAATTTATGTGTAGGCGCATAGTTTGCACTTTCTAAAATTTGGTTTATTATTGTGTCTGGAATTTCTTGTGTTGTATAACTAGCAGGAAAAACACTTCTTCTTCCCTTAATTATGGCTGATAAAACTTCGTAAGTACTCATGCATCAAAATTAAAAGTTTATGTGGCTGTTGTGCTTAAAAAAATGTTTTATTGCTTTATTGTTGCACTATGAATTGGAACTACGAATTCAAAACTTATTTCAACTGTTTCCTAATCTGTTTTGCCTTGGCATAAAATGCGATGCTTTCTTTATCAATTAAAAAATCCATCGTTACTAGCAGCTCTTCCTTAATCCATGGGTGCTTTATATTTAAATTAGCTAAAATAGCTAAACAATGGGATTTAATAGCAACTGGCTCTTTTTCATTTATTAACCAAGAAAATACGGTATCCACTATTTGATCGGTTTGATAATTCTTTATGATTTCCTTTACCGTAGATGATGCTTTTTTGCTAGTCATTAACGCTAATATTTTACCATAATGTCTTCTGCAGGATAGGTTACTTTGTGCTACAAATCGATCTAAAAAATAAACTATTGCAGGCAAAAACAGATCGGGATAGCTGATATAGATATTCTCTAAGATCCAGGCAGCCCTAAAAGCAACTTGCTGTTCATCATGAAAGGTTAAATCGATTAGGTCTTTAATGGAGAATTTATTTGCTGCAGCTATTTTAGTGAGTTCATTAACTTTCGTTTTTTGTAAAGTTGTTTTAATGGTAGCTAGAAGATCATCGGTTTGCATAGCTTAAAAATAATAAAAGTTTAAATGTTTGGTATCAATATGAGCCAAAAGTTAAAGCTATCATCTATAAACCTAATTGTAGGAACACGAACGCTATTTTTCTTAGGGTGAGTAAAGCAAAAGGGGTTAATTAAGCCAAGAAATACTTCCACTCATTTCCCAAAATAATGAATGCTTTTGGCTCATCCTTTTTACCCTCAACCTTTTTACGTACCTTTGCAATTATTTTTTAGCAATATGATTTCAGTTTCTAACCTATCCCTTCGCTACGGCAAACGTACTCTTTTCGAAGATGTAAACCTTAAATTTACCCAAGGCAATTGCTACGGTGTAATTGGTGCCAATGGTGCAGGAAAATCTACTTTTTTAAAAATTTTAAGTGGCGAAGTTAGTCAAACTTCTGGCTCGGTGGCATTTACACCAGGCGAACGTATGGCTGTTTTAAAACAAAATCACTACGAATTTGATGATAATACGGTAATTGAAACCGTTATGATGGGACACAAGGAATTGTACGACATCATGATTGAAAAAGATGCAATCTACCTAAAAGAAGATTTTAGTGATAAAGATGGCGAACGTGCAGGCGAATTAGAAAATCTTTTTGCAGAGAAAGATGGCTGGAATATGGAGAGTAATGCCGCCACACTATTAAGTAACTTGGGTATAAAAGAAGAGCATCACTACAAACAATTAAAAGAATTAGATGGTAACCAAAAAGTACGCGTTTTACTAGCACAAGCTTTATTTGGTAACCCAGATATTTTATTGTTAGATGAGCCAACCAACGATTTGGACATCGATACCATTGCGTGGCTGGAGAATTTTTTAGCCGATTACCAAGCTATTGTTTTGGTCGTAAGTCACGATAGGCACTTTTTAGATGCGGTTTGTACGCACATTGTAGATATCGATTTCAGTAAAATGAACATTTACACTGGTAATTATACTTTCTGGTATGAATCTAGTCAATTGGCACTGAAACAACGTAGCGATCAGAACAAAAAGACGGAAGAAAAAGTTAAAGAACTACAAGAGTTTATTAGACGTTTTAGTGCAAATGCCTCTAAGTCTAAACAAGCAACTTCACGTAAAAAAGCTCTAGATAAAATCGACATTACCGAAATTAAAGCCTCTAGCAGAAAATACCCAGCTATTTTGTTCAACAACTTAGGCAGAGAAGCTGGTGACCAAATTTTACAGGTAGAAGGTTTAACCAAAATTGGGCATGATGGCGAAGTTTTGTTCAAGAACGTAAACTTTATGGTAAATAAAGGAGATAAAATTGCCATCCTTTCTTCTAACAGCTTGGCTACAACAGCCTTCTACAACATCCTATCGGGAAGAGATACAGATTTTACTGGCGATTTTAAATTTGGCGTTACCATAAGCACAGCAGATATCCCTAATGATAACTCTGAATACTTTGAAGGTAAAGATGAAAACTTGGTTGATTGGTTACGCGAATATTCGGGAACTGAGGCAGACGAGCAATTTGTGAGAAGCTTTTTAGGTAGAATGCTTTTCTCTGGAGAAGAAGTGCTTAAAAATGTAAAAGTACTTTCTGGAGGTGAAAAAATGCGTTGCATGTTCTCTAGAATGATGTTACAATTGGCTAATTTGTTAATGTTTGATGAACCTACCAACCACTTAGATTTGGAATCGATTACAGCATTAAACAATGGTATGAAAGATTTTAAAGGCACTATCTTATTTACTTCACGAGATCATGCACTTACAGAATCTGTAGCAACCAGAGTAATTGAACTTACACCAAATGGCAGTATAGATAGAATGATGACTTATGATGACTACATTAACAGTGAAGATGTAGCCACTTTAAGAGCCGAGATGGTTAAATAGATAAATTTTATAGTGCAGCTATAAAAAATTAATTTAAAATTAATATCCGAAAGGGAGTTTTGAAAATTTCAAAACTCCCTTTTATTTTTGCTATATTTAATTAGAAAGTTATTTATCATAGATGAGCAATCCTAAACCATATCCAACAGCAGAAGATTTTCCAACCTTTTCTACTGTAAATGATATTGATTTTTCTGCAACTTACAGCTATGCAGACTACATGCGTTTTGCCTTTGACGAGCGAATGGAAATTATAAAAGGGCGCATCTTTAGCATGAGCCCTGCCCCAAATCGATATCATCAAAAAACATTTGGAAAAATCTATGTTCCTTTGTTCAATTTTTTAGAAGGTAAAAGATGCGAAGTATATGGTGCTCCTTTTGATGTAAGATTACCTAAAAAAAGCAAAGAAGATGCTGCCATTTTTACCGTTGTACAGCCAGATGTGGTAGTAGTTTGCGACCCAAATAAACTAGATAAACTTGGTTGTATCGGCGCACCAGATATTGTAGTAGAAATTCTATCTCCTGGTAACAACAAAAAAGAATTGCAAAACAAATATGAAGTTTACGAAGAATCTGGTGTAAAAGAATATTGGATTGTAAGTATCAGTGATCAAACATTCTTTAAATACATTTTAAACGAGGAAGGTAAATTCGTACCAACCAAATTGTTAACTACTGGAGATGTAGTTACCACTCCTATTTTGCCAGGATTTACATTGGATTTAGAAATGGTTTTTAAAAATTGATTTAATAGGCATTCTTATAGCATTCAACATTTTTTTTTAAAGAAAAAGCACCATAACAGCCTGATGAAAAACCGTTACAAGTGCTTTTTGTACTAACTAACTAATGAAAATCAAATATAATTAAACTTTTTTATTAAATGCAACATAATTGCATTTATATTTGCAGTATGAAAATTTTATCTCACACGCAAATAGATCGATTGGGCATAATGGCCGCAATTGCCTGTGCTGTACACTGTGCCGCCCTCCCCTTATTGTTTACAACATTACCTTTAATTGGCTTAGAATTCTTGGCAAACATCTGGGTAGAAGTTACCATGATCTGTATTTCTCTTCTCTTGGGCTGTTATTCCTTAAGTAAATCGTATCCTAAACACCGTTGCTTAAAACCTACTATTTTGTTATTAATTGGTTTTATTTTTATTGCAGTTGGGCATTTTTTACTGCACGATTTTGAAGCATTCCTAACCCCGATTGGTGGCTTAATACTAGCTGCTGCCCATTTTGTAAATTGGAGAAGCCTAAAATCATGTAGTCATAATCACAATGTTGATAAATTTTAATGCAGTAGCAAATCCTTTACACTATAAATAATGCAATTCAATTGCATATCCTAAATTTGTAATATCAAAATAATGAGAAAGAAATTAATTTTGTGGAGTGCTTTAATGTGTATTTGTACTTTAAATAATGGCTGTAAACATGCCAAGACAACTACTAAAGGCATTTACCTTAAATACCTAAAAAGTCACCTTAAGAAATAGAAAATGATTTCAATAAAATCGGTAGCACATAGTTACAATGATGCACAGCAAATCAGTTTTAAAGACTGGCAGATTAACGATGGAGAGCAATGGCTTTTACTGGGCGAATCTGGCAGCGGAAAAACTACGTTATTGCATATTCTAACTGGAATTTTAAAACCAAAACAAGGTGAAGTTCAAATTAGCGACACTTCTATTTACCAACTCTCGTCAAAAAAATTAGATCAATTTAGAGGTCGTCATATCGGCATTGTTTTTCAACGACCGCATTTAATTAAAAGCTTAACTATAGGCGAAAATTTAGTAATGGCACAGAGTTTTGCTAATTTACCTGAAAATCACGATCGCGTTAATGAAGTTTTAAAATCTTTGGATATTCTACATAAAAAAAATGAATACCCCACTGCATTAAGTCAGGGGCAATTGCAACGTGTTTCTATTGCCAGAGCTGTAATTAACAAACCCGCTTTATTAATTGCCGATGAGCCAACATCAAGTTTAGATGATAAAAACGCAAAAGCTGTTTTGGAACTTTTAATGCAACAATCTGGCTTAAACCAAGCCACATTGGTAGTAGCAACACACGATAAAAGAGTTAAAGATGCATTTACCCATACTTACGATTTAGCATGAGCCCATTAAAAATTAGTTGGAAGAGTTTATGGTCTAAACCATTGTCATCAGGATTAAATATCATGTTAATTGCTTTTGGAACAGGCATTTTAACCATTTTATTATTGGCTTCGACCCAAATTGAAGAGAAATTAAATAACAACTCAAAAGATATAGATTTGGTTGTTGGTGCAAAGGGAAGCCCACTACAATTAATTTTAAGTAGTATTTATTATATTGATTTTCCTACTGGAAATATCCCTTTAAAAGAAGCTACGGAACTTTCTCATAACCCTTACGTAAAACGTGCAGTACCATTGGCATTGGGCGACAATTACAACGGCGTTCGTATTGTAGGTACAGACAGTAACTATATCAGCCTTTATGGTTTAAAAGTACAAAGTGGTAAATTCTGGTCGGCAGATTTAGAAGCTACCATTGGCGAAAATGTAGCCAAAGAGCAAAATCTAAAAGTGGGCGATACCTTTTTTGGCGCACATGGTTTAACAGAAAATAAAGACGAACATAAAGAACACGCGTACAAGGTAACTGGTATTCTTGCTCATCAAGGTAATGTTACCGACAATTTAATTTTAACCAACATTGCAAGTGTATGGAAAATGCACGAAGAGCCTCACGAACATGCGGAAGGCGAAGAGCATGACCATGAAGCGGAAGAAGCCGCAGCATCAAGAAATAGGGAAATTACCTCATTGTTAATTCAATACAGATCTCCAATGTCTGTTGCCATGTTCCCTAGAATGGTTAACCAAATGACGAGTTTACAATCAGCCTCACCAGCTATGGAAAGTACCCGATTATTTTCTTTAATTGGCGTTGGTGTAGATACTTTGCAATGGTTTGCCATTCTAATTATGTTAATTGCTGCAATTAGCGTTTTTGTAAACCTTTACAATTCGCTAAAAGAAAGAAGTTACGATTTAGCCATTATGCGAACTTTAGGGGCATCTAGAACTAAGCTGTTCATGATTGTAATTTTAGAAGGTTTAGTATTAACTATTATAGGCACAATTGTTGGAGTTGCTTTAGGGCATATGGCCATACAGCTGATAGGAAATTACCAAGATAGCAACCAAGCAAGGCTAACAGGTTTAATTTTTATACCGACCGAAGCCTATCTATTGATTGCTGGTTTAGCTATTGGTATATTTGCAGCTATAATACCAGCTTTGCAAGCTTATCGTTCTAATATTTCTAAAATACTTGCTAAAAACTAATGTAATGATACCCTTGCATGATCATTTATGCTCATGATAAGTTGACCACTTAAATTTAAAAACTGATGAAAAAATTAAGCTTTATTCTTTTAATTCTTGCAGGTTTTGGTTTTTCTGCCAAAGCACAACACGATCCAAATGACCAAATTATTTCTGAAAACTGGGATATTATTGGTGGTGTTGACTTTAAAACCGTTAAAGAAACTGAAATGTATGCTGTTTTTAATAATGATATTAAAAAACATGCTGGTAAACCTTTCGAGCTAGAAGGCTATATTGTACCCATTAAAGATGGCATGAAACAAACCAAATTTATGTTATCTACGCTACCTATTAACCAATGTTTTTTTTGTGGTAAAAATGGTGTACCAATTATGGTGATGGTAGAATTAACAGAGCCTATTAAATTTACCTACCAAACGGTAAAAATAAAGGGCACTTTAAAATTAAGTACTGCTAACGCGATGGATAACCCACCGATAAGTCTGTTAGCTGGCAAGGCACTATAATATGTTAAACACACCTGTCGAAATTTTAAGGCAAAATCAGCTTAAAAACACGAAACAACGCGTTCGGGTATTGGAAGAGATTGCTTCAGATTCTGCTGCTATTTCGCAACCAGAATTAGAGAAAAAGTTAGGTAAAGAAATAGACAGGGTTACTTTGTATCGTATTTTAAATATCTATGAAGATAAAGGTATCCTACATCGAATTATAGATATTAATGGTACCGCTAATTATGCCATTTGCTCTTCGGCTTGTACGGCACACCACCATCATGATGAACATGTACATTTTAATTGTACCAATTGTAGCAAAATCTACTGCTTGGCAGTTAGTGTGCCGCCAATTAATATCCCCTCTGGCTTTAAAACCGAAGCTATGAATTTTATAGCTTATGGCATTTGCGATAAGTGCAGCTCAAAGTAAAAATTTAAACCAAAAAAAACCGATAGCTTTAAGTTATCGGTTTTTTTGTGTTTGTAGTTATTGAATATTTAAGCAAAATATAATCAACAGTAAACTCTAATTTATTTAATTCTATTTTACTAACGTAAGTTCCCTTGGTATTGTATTGGTTTGAGGTACATCACTAAATTTGAGTTCTCCATTAAGCCAAACTTTGTTACAATATATAGAATTTCCATTTCTAGTAAATTCACATTTGATGGTATCAGGAGGTAATGTCCCCAATTGTATTAAAGTGGTACTGGTATTTTCACTCGTAAGTGTGGGGTAAACCAATAAAATATTTAACCCAGCACCACCATCCATAAATCTAAACCCTTTATGTGAATTCGCATTGGCTTCACTATAAATTTCTTTTTGGCCATTAATAATATGGCTAACTATAATGTTATTTTTATCATAAACTATAGGGGCACTTAATAAATCTTGCCCTTTAGCATTAAATACTTTAATACGAATATCTATAGAAACCACCGCATCAGGTTTTTTACAAGAAGCTCCAAATAAGAGTAGTACTGAAAATAAACTTATGATATAGATTTTCATCTAGAAAGTATTTAATTAAAAGTATTTAGTTCTATTCATCTATCTTCTATTTTACGAATGTCAGTTCTCTGGGAGCGTTCGTTCTAGGAATATCACTAAATTTGAGCTCACCATTTAGCCAAACTTTATTACAATATACAGACTTTCCATTTCTTATAAATCCACATTTAATAGTATCAGGTGGCAATGTTCCAAATTGTATAAAAGTTGTACTGGTGTCTTCGTTAGTAACTGTAGGATAGACTATTAAAATATTTAAACCAGCCCCACCATCTACAAATCTAAACCCTTTATGTGAATTTGCATTAAGTTCACTATAAGTTTCTTTTTGTCCATTAATAATATGGCTAACTGTAATGTTGTTTTTATCATAAACTACAGGGGCGTTCAATAAATCTTGCCCTTGAACATTCAATACTTTAATACGGATATTTGGGGATACCACCGCATCAGGTTTTTTACAAGAAGCTCCAAATAAGAGTAGTACTGAAAATAAACTTATGATATAAGCTTTCATTTAATTATTGATTTAGTCACTAAGCTATCAAAAAAATTATACATTATTTTATATAACAAAAAAGACCCAATTGGAAATCCAAATGGGTCTTTTTTGTGTTAATATAACTAATCTTAATGACCTTCGTGACCATCAGCACCATGTGCGTGACCATGACTTAACTCATCAGCTGTTGCTTCACGTACCGTTAATATTTTACCAGCAAAGATTAAGTTTTTACCAGCCATAGGGTGGTTTAAATCAACTGAGATATGATCTTCGTGAACACCAGTTACACCAGCACGAAATTGGTTACCTTGGTTATCCTGTAAAGGAATAACATCACCAACATTTGGTAATTCTGGTCCAGCTTCTGTAAACATGCTTTTAGGTAAATCTACATGTGCAGTGGCATCAATTTCTCCGTAGCCATCTGCAGGAGAAAGTTCAAAGCTATATTCGTCACCTGCTTTTAAACCAGCTAAATGCTCTTCAAATTTAGGTAACATCATACCTACACCGTACAAGAACACTAATGGTTGTTCTTCATTTGCTTTTTCAACAAAAACTTGCTGACCTTCTGGAGTAGTAGTGTGTAGTTCATAAGTTATAGACACTACTGTGTTCGCATTAATATTCATTCTTATTTGTTTTTATAATTTTTACTACCTCCGCTACAGTACTCACTGGGCTTTGGCAAGTTTTATTTCGGCAAATATAAATTTTTGTTTCTTCGCTTTGCTTATCTTTTAACAAAGGAAGCTTACTTTTTGTTCCTCCTAATGTAATTTTATTAGGAATATACAGCTTATTGAGCTCATTTTTAACATCTTGCACATTATTACCTACAATAGCCACTTCATTTATTCCATAAACTTCGTTTAACAATTGTATGCACCAATTAGAATAGGCAGACCCGTAAGCTTTTATTCGAGGTAAAACCGATTTTAGCATAGCTGATGCTTTATTTCGATAATTTTCATCATCATAAAACAAACCTAATTTTTGTAGATTTTGTGCCATAACAGAGTTCGATGCTGGTATCACATTATCCATTACTTCGTGTTTACGGGCAATTAATTCTTCGCCATTGGCTGCAGTATAAAAGAACATATCATTCTCTTCATCCTTAAAATTAGCTAATACATAATTAGTTAATGATTGTGCTTCGGCTAACCATTCTTCATTAAAATCTGCCTCATAAAGAGAGATTAATGCTTCGATCATAAAAGCATAATCGTCTAAAAACCCCGCAATGCTTGCCTTACCATTTTTATAATTGCGATATAAACCACCATCTGGCATTATTAGATTATCTAATATAAAATTAGCAGCTTTTTTTGCTCGCTCGTAATAAACTTTATTTTCTAGAGCCTGTGCGGTTTCTGCCAAGGCCTTAATCATCATGGCATTCCATGCTGTTAAACACTTATCATCCAATCCTGGTCTAATTCTTTTACTTCTTTCTGCCAATAATTTTGCTTTGGCTGTATTTATTTTTGTTGCCAAGGTGGCTGCATCAATATCATGAATGGTTAAAAAATCTTCTTCTTCATATATGCGTATTAAGATATTGGTCTGCTCTTCTTCCCAATTTCCTTCGTCGGTAACATTAAAATAGTCTGCCAATAAAACGGCATCTTCTCCTACTACTTCATCAAATTTTACTTTATCCCAAACATAAAACTTACCTTCTATGCCTTCGCTATCTGCATCTAAAGCAGAATAAAATAAGCCATTTTTTGCACTCATTTCTCTAAAAATCCACTCAATGGTATCATTGATAACCGTTACAAAAGGCTCAAATTTTAAGCATTGATAGGCTTCGGTATATAAACTGATCAATTGGGCATTATCATACAACATCTTTTCGAAATGCGGAACATGCCAATTGCCATCAACCGAATATCTGGCAAAGCCTCCTCCTATCTGATCGTAAATACCGCCCATAGCCATTTGCTCTAGTGTTATGCAAACTGCAGTAAAAGAAGCTTCATCGGGTGTTAAAAAGCTATAACGCAATAAAAAACTCCAATTATTAGGTAAGGGAAATTTTGGAGCCCTATTGTAACCACCTTTATCTATATCGAAATGGCGTTTCCAAGGTTCAATAATTTCTGCTAAATGTTCTTTAGTAAATTCGAGCTCGTTAACAGAAGGAATTATCTTTTCTGCCTCTTGTATGCCTTGTGTTAATCGCTCTGCGTAGTTTTTAGCTTTTTCTGGTTCATTTTTCCATAGATCCGATACATTTTCTAGTATATTGATCCAATCATTTTTTCTAAAATAAGTACCTCCATAAACTGGCCTTTGGTCTGGTAAACAGATGGCATTTAATGGCCAACCCCCATTTCCATTCATTAATTGTACAGCCAACATATAAATTTGGTCTATATCTGGTCGTTCCTCTCTATCAACTTTTATACACACAAAATTTTTGTTCATTACTTCGGCAACTTCAAAATCTTCAAAACTTTCGTGTTCCATTACATGGCACCAATGGCAGGCAGAATAACCAATACTTACTAAAATAAGTTTGTTTTCTCTTTTAGCCTTTTCTAGTGCCTCAGCATTCCACTCGTGCCACTCTACTGGATTATAAGCGTGTTGTAATAAATAAGGTGAAGAAGCGTGGATGAGGTTATTGGGTTCTTGCATAAATAGATGTGAGATTTGAGTATTGAGATGTGAGACCTAGTTGCTCAACCTTGTAAAATTATAAATATTCTACCTAACCTATTTCATTTAGTTTTGTTTTTTAATTTAGTAATCTCATATCTACTGTCTCATATCTCATACAAAATGAAAATCACCCATACAGAAATATATCGTTTTAGTATCCCAATGGAACCTTTTGTAATTGCAACTGGCACCATGCATTTCGCACAAAATGTTCTGATAAGAATTTATACGGATGCTGGACTGCATGGTGTTGGCGAATGTTCTGCTTTTCCGATGATTGTTGGCGAAACACAGGAAACTTGTATTGCCATGGCTAAAGATTTTGCTCGAATTATAAAAGGAAAAAATCCTTTGGAAATACCTGAACGGATGCAAGATTTGCTAGCTTACGCAGACCATAATGCAACTATTAAAAGTGCTTTCGACATGGCTCTATTTGATATTGCTGCCAAAAATGCTAATCAACCTTTATATCAGTTTTTAGGTGGACATAAAAGAACTATAGAAACTGATATGACCATTGGGATTGATACACCGCAAGGAATGGCGCAAACTGCATTGAAACATCAGCGCAACGGTTGTAGAATTATTAAAATTAAATTGGGTAAACAAGTTAATGAAGATATTGAACGTGTAAAACAAATACGAACAGCCGTTGGCGATGATATGATTTTACGGTTAGATGCTAACCAAGGTTGGAGTTTTGATGATGCACTTTTTGCATTGGGTGCATTAGCTGATCAAAATATTGAGTTTTGCGAGCAACCCATGAGAACATGGTATGATGATCAATTACCAGAACTGGCTTTAAATTCGCCAATTAAAATTATGGCTGACGAAAGTTGCTACAGTAATCATGATGCTCGAAAATTGATTAATAGCCAAGCTTGTGAATACCTAAACATCAAATTCGCTAAATCTGGTGGGATTTTAGAAGCACAAAAAATTCATGAAGAAGCTTTGCAGCATGGCGTAAAATGTATGATTGGTAGTATGTTAGAAAGTAGAATTGCATTAACTGCTAATTTACATTTTGCCTTAGCAAGCGCAAATGTGGTATTTTTTGATTTAGACACTTGTTTATTAGGCCCTTTAGTAGACCCAGTTGTGGGAGGTTTAACCTACTATGGCTATTTTTTAGATGTTCCGGATAGTATTGGTATTGGTGCAGATGCGGATGAAGAGTTTTTAAAAACTTGCGAAAGTTGGACTGTTTAACCCCTAGGCCAATATAGGAGGAATTAGCAGTTTTTTTGATTACACTACCTGCGTTAGGGATGGACAGGGCAGCGAGGTACGAGCTGGTGTGAGCATAGCGAAACACGGAAGCGAAGCGTACCCCGAAACAGCCCGACCCTTTGGGTAACGCCCAAATAACATTTTATATTGGGGCAATAAGATGGTTGGTCTAGTTAAATTTGGCGTTCGTCGATAATTACGAAGTTTTCGTATAATAACGCATAGTTACATGCAACTTTTTTTGGTTATGGTCGTCTTATCTACAAACACAATCAAATTATAGAAATTATGAAAACTTCAATCAAAACTATCTTCGCAACAAGCTTAGCAGCTTTAGTAATCACCACATCATCAACAGTTTATGCAGTAGGTACTTTACCAGCTACCAAAACAATAGCATCAAGTGCAGTCGACATCTCATCCATACAAAAAATTGTAGTAAGCGGCAATGTTGTAGTTACACTTGTTCAAAATTCTAAATCGAAAGTATTGTACGATAATGACAATGCAGGAAAAGTATCTGTAAAAAAAATCAATAATACCTTAGCTATTGAATCTGAAAACTCAGATAAAACTGCAGAGATAACAGTATACGTAGATAATATTTACAGAATTTCTGTATCTGGAAACGCAGTTGTACAGACCAAGGAAACATTAAAGCTAAAAGATCTTCAAGTATTTTTAAAAGATAATGCTTATGCCAATATCAATTCAGAAACAGGAAGCTTGTATACCGTAATTAATGACAATGCTGAATTAAAGTTACAAGGACATTCAGAATCTCATGTTTTAGCTATGGATAAATTATCTAAAATTACTTTAGCCAACTTTAGTGCAACTAAAACAGAAAAAAGCAATACCAATTTAACAACTTATGCAGCTGTAAAAAACTAACAGCCATTTCATATTTGGGAGCCAAAGGTTTACTGTTTAACGATGGTAGACCTTTTTTATTGAATTAACATTTTCTGAAATGCCAAACTATCGCCGTTAAAGGCATTAAAATCTACCACATGATTGATACCATTGATACGTGCTTTATCTGAGTGTTGCCAAAATTTCCAAGAGCTACTTGCCAGTTTAAGTTTAGGCTGATGGTAATGCGCAACCCAAAATGGATAATCGTCGTAGTAGCCCATTAAATAATCTTGATAAAACTTTAAACCAGAATAGATAATTGGCCTAACATTGGTCTTGGTTTCGATCTGGATGATAAAAGCATTCAACTCTTTCCTCATCTGTTGTGGAGAAACCCCATCTAAACTTTCTACATCTACAACTGGAGGTAAATCTCCCTTTTCGAAACTAACAGTTTGCAAAAAGAAATTTGCCTGCCATAAACCTGCTCTCTTTGGCCTAAAAAAATGGTAGGCACCAACTTTTATTCCAGCTTTTGGAGCTTCTCGCCAATTACGCTGAAAATAAGGATCTACATTTAGCAATCCTTCGGTAGCTTTTATAAAAGCAAAACTAACTTTAACCCCATCTTCATCCATCGTTTTCACTTTTTGCCAATCTATTTTACCTTGATAATAAGATACATCAATACCATGGATGCTATGTTTTTTTGGGATTTTAATAGCATAGCTTTCGTATGTTAGGTAATTTTTATCTTCGCCAGGATGGCGCAACCAAAACCAAGCAGATGAACCTACCTTTAAAATGTAACCATAATAAAAAGGCGAAAGTAAAATTAACAAAACCCCTGCAATAGCCACTTTCCAACCATTATGCAATGTCTTCTTCTTTTTGCGAGGGCTGGTTTTTTTTATTACAGGCTTTTTACTTAATGGAGGCATTTTACAAAATTGCTAAAAAATTAGAAGTTAATGAGCGGTAAATAACATTTCTATTCGCCGCAAATATGCGGTGATTAATCCTTATATTTACCGCAACAAAAATATCCAGCAGTGGCAAAATACATTTATCAACATAAAAACTGGACAAATTTTACTTGGCAAGAAAAATCTATCAATACGGTTTTTGGCGAAGTACGCCATCTGCAAGGAAAAATTGCTGGACAAATGAGTTCGCTTGGTTTCTCTACCAAAAAAGAAGCTAATCTTGTTACGCTTACTTTAGATGTTGTAAAATCATCAGAAATTGAGGGAGAACAATTGAATTATGAACAAGTACGTTCATCTATAGCAAGACGTTTAGGTTTAGATGTTGCTGGCCTAACTCCTTTTGACAGAAATGTGGAAGGAGTGGTAGAAATGATGTTGGATGCTACCCAAAATTATCCGCAACCCTTAACCGAAGACCGTTTATTTGGATGGCATTCGGCTTTGTTTCCAACGGGACGAAGCGGAATGTACAAAATCGAAGTTGGAAATTATCGTACTGGAGAAATGCAAATTGTTTCTGGGGCAATGGGCAAAGAAAAAATACATTACGAAGCTGTTGAGCCAAAACTCGTAAAGCAAGAAATGGACAAGTTTATTTCTTGGATGAATGAAGATACAGTAATAGATCTAGTATTGAAATCTGCAATCGCTCATTTTTGGTTCATTATTATACACCCATTCGATGATGGAAATGGTAGAATTGCCAGAGCAATTTCAGATTTATTATTAGCCAGAGCAGATGGAAGTTCGGAGCGATTTTACAGCATGTCTAGCCAAATTTTGGTAGAACGAAAACGCTACTATGAAATATTACAAAAAGTACAACACAGCTATGGAGATATTACCGAATGGCTTGAATGGTTTTTAAATTGTTTGAAAAATGCTTTGCTTGAAACCGAAAACAACCTAAAAAAGGTAGTTTACAAAGCTGAATTTTGGAAACATCATGAACATACCTCTTTAAATGAAAGGCAACGTTTGATGTTAAATAAATTATTAGATGGATTTGAAGGAAAACTAAAATCGTCTAAATGGGCAAAAATAGCCAAATGTTCTACAGACACAGCTTTACGAGACATTAAAGACTTGATAGCTAAAGGAATTTTAAAACAAGAAGAACAAGGAGGTCGTAGTACAAATTATGAGTTAGTTTGATTTTGTAAATCGGTAAAAAAGTATAGCTTAGCGGTTTTTGGTTGTTGAATTATAAATGGATTACGGGAAACCGTAAAATTTGGTTAGAGTAATTTGTAGCTTGCGAATAGTTATTGAACCGCGAATTTTTAATAGTGAAATTTAATTAATAATCGGAAGAAAAACATGTATAATCGTTTATAAACGTTTAAACACAACTAGGTTGCGCAAAGCCGTAAGTTAGCAGTTATAATTTGAACGACAGTATGAATAACATTGGCAGTAATGAAAGATTTGTAAGATGGCAGACCGCTTTACGCGACTATGTAACTTTTTTCAATAATCTGTTGTTGACCTTAGGATTAGGGATTTTAGGATTTATTTTTTCTAGTTTAAATGATAGTAAGTTTGAGTTAAAATGTTTGCAAAAATTTTTCTTCACATCAAGTTTAATTATTTTAATAATATCAATGGCTATTGGCATTTTTGCCTGTCTCAGTCGACTTAGTGACTTCAGAGCTACTTTAAAAAAAATAAATAAAGAGCTCAACTCTGAAGATTTCCAAAGAGAAAAAAATCTAATGGACATTTATGGTAAAACAACTTGGTGCTTATTTTATATACAAATTTATACCTTTCTAATCTCAATTATATCCCTAATAACCTCTTTAATGATATTTTATAATGAAAAACTATTTTAATGTAATTGTTGGCTCTTTTATTTTATTAATGTCTTTAGTTTGTCCCTCTGCCTTTGGACAAAGTGGATTAAGCAAGAACAAAGATGAACTACTTAAATTTATAAGAAGACCTGAATATTCATCATTGTATTCTGAAGTGAGTGAAGACGTAAAGTCAGTAGTTACATTTTCAAGAGATTTAAACCGAGGTATTTATTACAGCTTAAATTCTTACAATAGATGCGATGGCGAAATTATGTCTGAACGACTAACTTCTAGCAATTATCAAAGTACAATTAGTTTTCTGAAAGGATATCTGAAAGCTTTGAATTATGAGGCTGACTTAAACAAAGATAATTCGTATAAAAATACTAGAGAGAGAATTACAGCTACAATAGAGCAAACTGATGGATGGTTGAATATTGTTTTTAAAAAATATTAGAATGAAAAAAATTGCTTTCTTAACACTTATAATTCTATTCAACACATTTAACTCTTTTGCTCAAATTTCAAAAATTAGATTAGAGGTAAATAAGATATTTTTTGAATTTCCGTCGAGTAGTGAAAGATTTGATATAAAATCAATTGTAAACGGTTCTGAAAATTTTTATGACTATTATGAGAATAGTATGGTTTTAAACTCGATATCCGTTGGTTTTGAAGAGAACCCATCCTTATCTTATTTAGGACTTAAAAATACTATAATCCTGTTTTTCAAAGGAAGTAAAAAATATGACCAGCTTGTTTTAAAGAGTGAATATGGCCAAAAAGATGTCAATCAGTGTAAACAGCAATTAATTGAAGTTTTAGACATCTTCAAAAAACTCTCTTATAAAACTTATGAAAGCGTATCAAGAAATGGTAATAATGATATAATTGGAAGAGGGTATTCTTTTTATTCATCATCTAATAGCCTTTCGAAGAAAAAAACTTATTTATCAATCAGTTTAGTTGAAAATTATAAAGGAGAATACGTTTTTGACATACATTATTATCCAACCAATTTATACTAATTACAACTGCTAACAGTGGTTTTGCTCCATTCGGGCTGACGTAAAACCTTCAACTATTGTGCTTTTTAATAAAGTTTCTACTAAATTAAAATCCTGTGCAATAACGCCCGAAACGGCGCAAAGCCCCAAAACGTTTATGTGCAATTTAAAACTGGCATAACATATAAAAGGGGTAACTGCTGAAAACCCAGAGACAGAGTAAGCATAAAAAAATAGACTTAAATGAAAACAGACCTTTACACAAAGACAATATTGACTGTCATTGCCATTTGCTTATCAATCATCGTTCTTAAGGAAGTTAGTTTTATTCCTAATGCCAACGCCAGTACAGTTGATAACAAGACTATCTTAAATAAAAATTATGGCTTTGTTCCTTTAAACTCAGACGGTAGTATCAATGTACGTTTAAGTTCAGATGAAGTTATCGACGTAAGATTGAGAGGAATTGATGAAGCTTCGAGTTTAAGGTGGGAAGCGATTAAAGTAAAAATTGAAGAGTAATTAACAAGAAATAAATTCAAAAATGTCGAAAATTTCTAACCTGACTTTCAACAAACTTATATTAATTATGAAAGGAAAAGTTATAATATTTCTAATGGTTATATTTTGCTTTTTTGCTTGTACGTCCAATTCTGAAAAGCAAAACGACAATTCACCAGAAAATACGTCTTCAACTAGTGATAACGTTCAATCCAATTCCTCAAATGATTCAGATGAAGAAAACGACGGAAATTCTGATTATGAACCAGGGTGTAAATTTGAAGACGGAACATATTCTGCGAATGTTGATTATAATAATTCCGAGACTGGGTATTCCGCTACTTATACGCTTGACGTTGAAGTACAAAATTGCCAAATTGTTCAAATCAATTTTCCAAATGATGGTTATTTAGATAGCGACCATATATCATATGCAGATATAGATGAGGATGGGAATGCAAGTGTTGAAGGCGAAGATGGTAAAACTTACGAAATACAAATTGATAATTAATAATATAAACAAGTTAGCCCAAAACTGAATGTGCAACATATACTTTTTACAATAGAAGAAATATAAAGTGCAAAGTGGTTATCAAAAGATAAATAGAATATAATTAGCACCATATATTTCTCTTGTGGTTAGTATTATCATCAACTACCTACTTTATTTGTAAACATTAATTGGCACGTCGAAAATTCCGTCCAAAGATTAATTCGCCAATACCCAAAAAGTTAAGAATCTTACTTCCCCCCTATAAAAAACAGCCCTCTTTTAAATAAACCAAACAGCGACAAATAGCCCGAACTGTAGCGCAGCGAAACGACGACTATAGGCAATGGCAGAACTGCCGCAGCTATGAAAAACTGCGATTCGTTTTCAAAACACCTCCTAAATCCTCCCCTAAAAGGGAGGACTTAAAATTAGCTTGAAAGCCCCTTTAGGGGTTTGGGGTCTTGCTCAATTCTGCATAGTATTTATGGAACAAAGGCAAAGTTTCAATTCCTTTATAGTAGTTATAAATATCGTATTTTTCATTTGGCGAGTGTAATGCATCGCTATCTAAACCGAAACCAAACAATACAGATTTTATACCCAAAACATTTTCGAACAAAGCCACAATAGGAATACTACCACCACCACGAGTTGGAATTGGTTTTTTACCAAAACTATCTTCTATCGCTTTTTCTGCAGCACGATAAGCTACACTATCCGTTGGTGTAACTACTGGCTCGCCTCCATGATGAGGGGTAACTTTTACTTTCACTCCTTTTGGCGCAATGCTTTCAAAGTGTTTAGTGAATATTTCAGAGATTTCTTCAGAACTTTGGTTTGGCACCAAACGCATAGAAATTTTAGCATTTGCTTTACTAGGCAATACCGTTTTTGCACCTTCCCCTATGTAACCACTCCAAATTCCGTTAACTTCTAAAGTTGGTCTAGTCCCGGTACGCTCTAGCGTAGAATATCCTTCTTCGCCCCAAATTTCATCAATTTCTAAATCTTTTTTATAATCATCATCATTATGCGGAGCAGAGTTTAATGCTGCTTTTTCATCATCGCTCAGCTCTACCACTTTATCATAAAATGCAGGAATAGTGATGTGATTATTCTCATCATGCAACGAAGCAATCATTTTACATAAAATAGTTGCTGGATTGGCCACAGCACCGCCATAAACGCCAGAATGTAAGTCGCGGTTCGGACCAACAACTTCCACTTCCATGTAAGCTAAACCACGTAAGCCTGTCTCAATTGATGGATTTTCCATGCTGATCATTGAGGTATCTGAAATCAAAACCACATCTGCTTTTAATCGCTCTGCATTGTCTTTAACAAAAATACCCAAGTTTGCAGAACCAACTTCCTCTTCACCTTCAATCATAAACTTAACGTTACAAGCTAAAGTGTTTGTTTTCATCATCAATTCGAATGCTTTTACGTGCATATAAAACTGACCTTTATCATCACAAGCGCCACGAGCGTATATTTTTCCGTCGCGAACGGTTGGTTCGAAAGGTGGCGTTTTCCATAACTCCAACGGATCTGCTGGTTGAACATCATAGTGCCCGTAAATTAATACTGTTGGCAAATTAGCGTCTATTATTTTCTCTCCGTAAACAATAGGATAACCTGCAGTTTCGCAAATTTCTACTTTATCTGCACCAGCATCTTTTAGCTTTTGAGCTACAAAGTCTGCCGTTTTAAGTACATCTTCTTTATATTTTGGATCGGCACTAACCGATGGAAAGCGTAACAATTCGAACAACTCATCTAAAAAGCGTTGCTTATTGTCTTCAACATATTTCTTGATTTCTTGCATAACATTTATATTTTAAACAAATATAGGCTTTTAGCTAAAAAGCACTATAAAAACAATCAAAACTATATTTATAATGAAATTTTAACTAAAAGTAAATCAACATTCTAAAACACATTTGTAAATTATATATTTGTAAATTAATAAAATAAACATTGCGCTATACACTACTAAAAGAGATAAGATTTCGTGAATTTGCGCTATGTCTTACACTTTTATTTCTGTCTTCATTAACAACTAATGCTCAAATCACTGGAGCTAGTTGTCCAGAGTCTGCTAAATTTTTCTCTAAAGACAGTGTCAATGTGGTAACTTTTGGAGCAAGTACTGTTGAGGGTGTAAATGGACTTGATTTTCAATCGTTTTTAACTACAAACTTTGTTAATTGCTACCTAAACAAAACCATTAACATCCAAAAATATGGTGTTAGTGGAGAAACAACCGGACAGGGCTTAGCAAGAATAGATAATGCCATTGAAGGTAAAACTGGTTTTATTGTATTGTTAATGGGCGCCAATGATGCGATACAAATAGAAGCTGGCAGACTAAAAATTGCAGAAACCGAGGCCAATATGCGTACCCTGATTGTTAAATCGCTAAATCAGAATTTAGTACCTGTATTATGTACTATTCAGAATTTTGATGATAGAACAAACGCAACTTACAGAAGAGTAAATGTACAAATTAGGCTAATAAACGAACTTTATAAAAAACTAGCACTTGAATATAAAATATATCTTGCTGATTTGAATGCGGCAATTCGTAGAGATTTTTCTCTTTACCAAGATCTAATACATCCAAATGCAAGAGGCAACAGGTTAATCAGTTTTGTTTTGTTTGATACTATAAATAAGATCATTGCAGAGCGATTTTTGCAGTTTACCGTAACTCAAAATTATCCAAACCCTGGTAAAAACCTAACTTCTGTAGATATTGTAATGCCTGAGGCAGATAAAATTCAATTTAAAATTTATAATCTACAGGGCAAACTAGTGCAAACGGTATTAAATGAATATTTAAATACAGGTAAACATACCATCCAACTTAATGTAGAGTTTTTGCCACCCGGGGTGTACATTTATAAAATTACTGCCAGTTCTGGCTTACACAGCGCAACAAAAAAGATGATAGTTGTACATTAGCATTGCAGCTGCTTATTGATTCTTATTATCTTTATAAAAATTAAAAATGCACATGCAGGATTTTACTAACGAAACGATAGACCTAAATCAACTACCCAAATATCAAGATATTATACTTAATACCCCTGATAAAAAATATTGGAGCGTAATTGTCATCAATATTTCTATTTTTCTATTGATAATAGGAATTAGCCTAACTACCTTATTCATCTTAAACAAAGAAACCCGACCATACCTCTACCCAATCATTGGAGGATACCTGGTAATTGGCATTTTAATATTTGTACTTCATGCAGCAAGCTTTAAAAAAAGAGGCTTTGCGCTTCGCGAAAGAGACATTGTATATAAAAGTGGCATAATTGCCGAATCTACTTCTATAATCCCAATCAATAGAATACAACATGTTGCCCTCAACGAAGGAGTTTTCTCAAGAATTTATAAATTGGCAACCCTACAAATAAGTACGGCAAGTGGAGGTTCTGGACAAATGAATATTGCGGGAATACCTTTAGAAAAAGCTAAAGTAATCAAAGAAGCCTTAGTTCAGCGATTGGATTTGTTAGAGAAAACTGAAGAACAACTATAATGAATTACGATTTTAGCAAGCCACAAAGGCAATCTGCATCTGGTATCATTATTATGGCAGCAGATTCTCTGCAAAAAATTGTTAGGGCATTAATTATTCCACTAGTTATTTTTGCTGTTAAGGCAGAAAAAAGCGCTTTAATTTACACGGGAATTGGAATCGCAGCCCTAGGCGTTATTGTTTTAGTATTTTCTTATCTAAGTTATAGAAGATTTACATTCTTTTTAGATGACCACCGGCAGGAATTCATCATTAATAAGGGTATTTTTAATAGAACCCTATTAACCATTCCATTGGCTAAAATACAACAGGTTAATCTTAACCAATCTATATTGCAACAAATTATTGGAGTTTATAGCCTGCAAATAGACACTCCAGGAGGTGATAGTAAAGAGGTTAGCATGAAAGCAATTAATCAACAAATTGCCTACAAACTAAAAGAACACCTTTTATCTGGTCAAAAAGTTGAAACCTCAGAAGAAACAAAACATGAAGAACAAAAACAGATTACTGAAGTTCCCATCTTAAACATAAGTATGAAAACGCTTTTTAAGGTTGGTCTAACATCTAACTATGGAAGCAGCGTTGCTTTATTAATTGGTTTTGCTTATGCCCTATTCCATAATGCAAAGGAATTATTAAGAGCTTTTGATACCGATAATGGTCAGGTTGAAGCAGCAATTAAAACTGGCTTTTCTTTATTCTCCGTGGGGATATTGATTGCTTTTTTATTAGTGCTATTATTGGCGATTAATATTATAAGAACATACATCAAATACTTCGATTTTAAAATTAGCCAGCACAAAAATTCCTTGCTAATTACTGCTGGTTTATTTACAAAGAAGAATACTTTGCTTAGTCCAAATAAAGTGCAGATTACCAGCTACAGCCAAAATTATTTTCAAAAGAAGTTTAATTTATTGAACATGAACTTGAAACAGGCAAAATCTGGCCATGAGCAGAACGAAAAAGAAATACAAAAAGCCAATTTGGAAGTACCTGGCTGTAACCAATTAGAGAGAGATGAATTATTAAAGATGATTTTAGGCCAAGTGCCAAAAGCTGGAAAAGTATTTGCACCTAATTATAGATTTTTAAACCTTCCGATTTTCTTTTTAGCCATTTTACCAGTATCCATATTCTTTTTGTTCTGGTTCAATTTCGAAGAGATGCAATCCTTTTATCCAATAGCGATAATCTATCTCGTTGTTTCCATTATCATGATTTATTTTAGCTATAGGAGGCATCGATTATTAGTAAATCAAGATTTTATCATTAAAAGAAGTGGTATTTGGGATGTGCAGCATGATCTAATTTTCCCACACAAAATACAATCCATAACTACCTATCAATATCCATGGCATAAAAGTGTTGATGTAGGCCATGTTAATTTGCACACTGCAGCAGGCATTATTCATTACCAATTTGGAAATTATACCGAAATTAAGGAGTTGGTTAACTTTTGGCTATACCAAATTGAAAGTGGAAGTGAAGAATGGATGTAAAACAAGTTTAGGGTTTAGGATATAAAAACCATATAAGAAATATAGTTTCATTTAAGTTGATATACTTCTTATATGGCTATTTAAACACAACCGTTAAAGCATCATAATACCTTTAATGGCACCAACTTTTTTATAAATAGCGATGACCTCATCAGCATTTTGCACATCTTTTTTCACGGTTATAGAAACATATTTACCCGTTTTAGAAGGCTGTTCTATAAACTTATCATGGGGTAAAACGGCACGTAACTCTTCTATTTTATCAATGCCACCGGTTATGATAAATTTAAAATTATAAATACCAGGAAACTGTTCAACGGTTTCTAATTTCTCTTTCAAATTAGCATAAATATCTGTACTCCCTCCCTCAGGAATATCAGTAAATTCTATATTTTTATCTCCCATAGCAATGATATATCAAATTCCGTTCCCAAATGAGCAATTTGCAATTTTGTCAGAAAACCCAGTTGACGTAATTTGTTTTTGGATATTGTATGGTTGTCAATTTAATTATCTAAGAATAGAGGTAAGTTATATTTAAGGTTTAATCCATTTTAAATATTGTAATTTAGGGTTTTAATTAATGCTCAATAAATGAAATCAAAAGAATTACCAAAGTTCCACGAAACGTTTAATCCAATTTTGGAAATTCTAAGTAATGAAAAAACTATTCATACTAGAGATCTTCAAAAGCTCGTAATAGAAAAATACTATTCTCACTTACCAACTGAATTACTTCAAGAAAAAACAAAAACAGGGGACATTTTAATCAATAACAGAATAGCTTGGGGGAAATCTTATTTAAAAAAAGGTGGTTATATTAATTATCCCGAGAGAGGATTGATTAAAATTACTGAGAAAGGGTTAGGCCATAAAACCAATTTATCTCTCAATGAAGTTGAACTTAATTCAAATTTTCTAACATTTTACGGAGAAGAGAAATTCAAAACGGCAATACATTCAGAAAATATAAAACAGATAAAAAATGCTTCTCCTCAAGATTTAATTGATGAGGGTTTCTCTCAAATTGAATTAGAGGTAAAAAATGACTTATTAGAAAAATTGAAGTCTATAGATCCTTACTATTTTGAAAAGGTAATTTTAATACTGCTTAAAAAGATGGGATATGGAGAATTCATTGAAACATCTAAATCTTCTGACGGTGGTATAGATGGAATAATAAATGAAGACAAACTCGGGTTAGATAAAATTTATATTCAAGCAAAAAGATTTACAGAAAATAAAGTTAGAGAAAAAGACATTAGAAATTTTATTGGAGCTATGAGCGGTGATACTAATAAAGGTGTTTTTGTAACAACATCATTATTTGATAAAGGCGCTGTAGAAAAAGCGAAAAATGCTCATCATAAAATTATATTATTAGATGGAAATAAACTCGTTGACTTGATGCATGAATTTAATGTTGGAATACAAATAAAATCTACATATGAGATAAAACAATTAGATGAAGATTTTTTTATAGAACAATAATATTATTCTTCTAAACAAATTTATAGTTGAATTGAGATTGCTTCGTTGTTCCTCTTCGCAAAGACTTGAGACTTGTTTAATTATGAAGCTATGGGTCGTGTCTTCACGAACCAGATGTTATCCAATTTTTATTACACTTCATATTTACGCTCTGCAACTCTTGTTTCTTGCGCAGCCCCAACCAATCTAAACCTTGGCGAAGCGGTTTCCCGTTTCTTCATCGGGATTAGCGGAAGCAAAGGACTGACAGTAAAATGAAATGCTATCATTGCTTTTCAAATTAGGTTAGAAAAGCAAATGCAGCACAGCTATTAATGTTCGTCTGGCTTTACACTCTATCTTTTTTGCCCTTTGCCATTTCCCTACCGCAAAAAAGTATGCCGTTTCAATCCAGTTTATAAACAAAATAGGTGCTACTATATAAGGTTGCAACAATCTTAAAAATCTTACCAACACCTTTTCATAACCCACACATTATTTCTTATTTTTGAAGTTCAAAAAGATAGGAACGGATTTGGATTATTTAGCAGGATTAAACCCACAACAACGTGCAGCAGTAGAAAACACGCAGGGACCAGTAATGATTGTTGCTGGTGCGGGTTCGGGCAAAACTAGGGTTATTACTTACAGGGTAGCACATTTAATAGAAAAAGGTGTTGATGCCTTTAATATTTTAGTGCTTACGTTTACCAATAAAGCAAGTAAAGATATGCGTGAGCGTATCAGCAAGGTAATTGGGCCCGAAGCTAAAAATATTTGGATGGGAACTTTTCACTCGGTTTTTGCCAAAATTTTAAGAGTTGAGGCAGAAAAAATAGGCTATCCAAGCAATTTTACCATTTATGATACGGATGATAGCAAAAGTCTAATACGCACAATTTTAAAAGAAATGCAGTTAGATGATAAATTGTACGCTGCTAACGTAGTTTACAATCGTATTTCTTCTGCCAAAAATAATTTAGTTTCTGCTGCAGAATATTTAGAAAACGACCAAATACAGGCTGAAGATGCTGGCAATAAACGTCCGCTTTTAGGTTTAATTTACGATACTTATGCCAAACGTTGCTACAAAGCTGGCGCCATGGATTTTGATGATTTGTTGTTTAAAACCAACGTTTTATTGAAAAACCATCCAGATGTTTTGAATAAATATCAGCATAAGTTTAAGTATTTAATGGTTGATGAGTATCAGGATACTAACTTTTCTCAGTACACCATTGTTAAAAAATTAGCCGCTGCACATCAAAACATTTGTGTAGTGGGTGATGATGCACAAAGTATTTATGCTTTCCGTGGGGCAAACATCCAGAACATTTTAAACTTTGAGCGTGATTATCCTGATTTAAAGGTTTATAAACTAGAACAAAATTATCGTTCAACACAAAACATTGTTGAAGTTGCAAACAGTATCATTGCCAACAACAAAAACCAACTAGAAAAGAATGTATTCTCAGAAAATGAAAAGGGCGATAGAATTAAGGTATCGAGAGCCTTTTCTGATAATGAGGAAGGCAAGTTAGTTGCCGAAGCAATTGTGCAAGATCGGTTGAATGCGGGTATTAGCTATAAAGATTTTGCCATTTTGTACCGCACCAATGCGCAGAGTAGAGCAATGGAGGAAGCTTTACGTAAATTAAATGTTCCGTACAAAATTTATGGGGGTTTATCTTTTTATCAACGTAAAGAGGTTAAAGATTTAATTGCTTATTTCCGCTTAACTTTTAACCCAGCAGATGAAGAAGCGATAAAACGAGTAATTAACTATCCACGTAGAGGTTTAGGCGATACTACTGTAGAAAAAATATCAGCCGCTGCCGACCAACATGATACTACCATGTGGCAGGTAATCTGTAATCCGCAGCAATATATACAAGGTAGAATTGCCAATCAGTTAAATGATTTTGCGGTAATGATACAAAGTTTTGCCGCAGAATCTAAGAAATTAGATGCCTACGAAACTGCTTTATATATTGCACAACATTCGGGTATTTTAAAGGAATTACATACTGATGATAGCGTTGAAGGACGTTCTCGCTATGAAAATATACAAGAGTTATTAAATGGTATTAAAGAATTTGCTGAACGTGAAGACATTGAGGACCGCAGTTTAGCTATCTTTATGCAAGATATCGCTTTGCTTACTAATGACGACCGCAAGGATGAAAAAGATGCAGATACCGTTTCTTTAATGACCATACACTCTGCTAAAGGTTTAGAGTTTAAAAATGTTTTCATAGTAGGTTTAGAGGAAAACCTCTTTCCTTCTCAAATGTCTTTAACCTCTAGAACAGACTTGGAAGAAGAACGAAGGTTATTCTATGTAGCCATTACCCGAGCTGAGAAAAAATTGAGCATTACTTATGCTACCTCTCGTTACCGTTGGGGCACTTTAACTTCATGTGAGCCGAGCCGTTTTATCAATGAAATAAATCCATCCTATTTGGAACTAGAAGTTGTTAAGCCAGCAAAAAGCAGTTTTGGCGAAAATAGTTTTGATAGCGAACGTAAAACTTGGAGCCAACAGAGAGAGTTTACGCCAAAACCTACCACCAGCACTACAGTAATAAGACCAAAAACTACTTCTATTTTACCAAAGGCGCACGTGCCTACGGCTGGTTTTGCACCAAATGCTGCTAATGAATTCCAAAATGGAATGGATGTAGAACATGAAAAATTTGGTTTCGGTAAAATTGTAAACTTAGAAGGAACTTTGCCAGATGTGAAAGCAACCGTGTTTTTTCAGGGATTAGGGAATAAACAGCTATTGTTAAAATTTGCGAAACTGAGGATTGTAAAATAGGTTTTAACCGCAAAGAAAGGAAGAGCACAAAGATTTTTTTTCTTCATCCTGTGCTTTTCGAATAAAAATAACCACATAGATACATAGTAAACATAGAATATTAGTACAAGCTCGTATTCTCTATGTACCTATGTGGTTAAAAAAAATAGACAAACTTAATCAATAATTTATCTATATTTGAAACACTAAAGGCTTCAACATTTCGATGAATTCTTAACCAAAATTTCTCATTTAAAGTAGTGTGTTGTTTCTCAAACATTTACTTTTTATTTTGGTTATTTCATAATGTGCCTAACAATACCTAATTTTCAATAATTAATATATTCAATGAATTTCGATTATAATACTACTCGTAGCGATCTGATTCTGGCAGAATATGGTCGTAATGTACAAAATATGGTGAAGTACATTATAGACTTACCTACCAAAGAAGAACGTAATAAATATGCACAGGCAGTTATAGATTTAATGGGGTTTTTAAACCCACATTTACGTGATGTTGCCGATTTTAAGCATAAACTTTGGGACCATTTACACATTATTTCTGATTACAAAATTGATGTAGATAGCCCCTATCCGAAACCTACACCAGAAGAAGCTAGGTTTAAACCTGCTCATATGGGTTATCCTCAACAGAAAATAAGATACAAACACTATGGTAAAACAGTTGAGAAACTGATTGAGAAAACGATTGAGGAAGAAAATCCTGATCGTAGAGCTGCAATGGTGCAAGGAGTTGCCAATTTCATGAAAATGGCTTACGTACAATGGAATAAAGACAATGTTTCTGATGAAGTGATTTTTAAAAACTTACGCGAACTTTCTGATGGTAAATTAGAACTTGATGAAAATGTAAACTTGCAAAAAGTTGAATTTAGGCCACAAGTTAACCGTCAAAACAACAATAACAGAGGCAGAAACAACAATAACAAAGGCCGCCAAAATAATAATGGTGGACGTCCGCAGCAAAAAAATAACAATCCAAAACAAAGATATTAAGCTAAACAACCGTCATTGTGAGGCAAGAAGCCTTCCTACCTAAGGCAGGCAATCTCATTTGAAGAAATCTCATGATGACGAACTTATTTATTAAATATGAATGCATTCGAAATTATAGGTGGTAAAAAATTAAAAGGAGAAATTACTCCTCAAGGAGCTAAAAATGAAGCTTTACAAATTTTATCAGCTGTTTTATTAACAGAGCAAAAAATTACCATCAGTAATATTCCAGATATTAAAGATGTAAACAAACTGATCGAACTCTTGGGAGATTTAGGTGTAATTGTTGAACGCATCAACAAAGACACTTATACCTTTGAGGCTAAAAACATTAACCTAGATTTCTTCGAATCGGATGTTTTTAAAGCAAAAGGTGGCGGTTTAAGAGGTTCTATTATGATTGTTGGTCCATTATTGGCTCGATTTGGTAAAGCTGCAATCCCTAAACCTGGTGGCGATAAAATTGGTCGCCGTAGGTTAGATACCCACTTTATTGGTTTCGAAAAATTGGGCGCTAAATTTATCTACGATAGCAAAAGAGCATTTTTTAATGTTGATGCTACTAATTTAAAAGGTGCTTATATCCTTTTAGACGAAGCTTCGGTAACCGGAACGGCAAATATTGTAATGGCTGCAGTTTTGGCAAAAGGTACTACAACCATTTACAATGCAGCTTGCGAGCCCTATTTACAACAACTATGTAAAATGTTGAACCGCATGGGGGCCAAGATTTCTGGTATCGGCTCTAATTTATTAACTATTGAAGGGGTAACAAAATTGGGCGGTACCGAACATAGAATGTTGCCAGATATGATAGAAATTGGTTCTTTCATCGGGCTTGCCGCAATGACAGAATCTGAAATTACCATTAAAGATGTACAATATGATGAATTAGGAGTTATACCAGAAGTTTTCAAAAAACTAGGGATCAATTTAGAACGCAGAGGCGATGATATTTACATTCCATCTCAAAAACATTATGAGATTGATACCTTTATTGATGGCTCGATATTAACTATCGCCGACTCGCCTTGGCCAGGTTTTACACCAGATTTATTAAGTATTGTTCTAGTAGTGGCTACTCAAGCAAAAGGAAATGTACTTATCCATCAAAAAATGTTCGAAAGCCGTTTGTTCTTCGTAGATAAGTTGATCGATATGGGTGCACAAATCATTTTATGCGATCCGCACCGTGCAACGGTAAATGGTATCGATAAAAAATATCAGCTTCGCGGTATTAGCATGACATCTCCAGATATTAGAGCTGGGGTTTCTTTATTGATTGCAGCTTTATCTGCCGAAGGAACATCAACAATTTACAATATTGAGCAAATTGAGCGTGGTTATCAGGATATTGATATTCGTTTACGTGCTTTAGGTGCACAAATTAAACGTGTAGAGGGTTCTGGTCCAAGCCATTAAAAGTTAAAAGACTAAATTTAAAGCCAGTTGTAATTTTTATAGCTGGCTTTTTTTCGTTCAATTTCATCTGATGAATTTTAGCCATCATATTATATTCATTAGGAGACTAATCTATTTGAAGCGCAGTGGCAGTTCCCATTTTTAATGTCAGTCCTACTTTCCGCTATATCTTTTTTACCCCTAAATCCCCTAAAGGGGACTTAGTAAAAAAGGATGCCGCTCCAATTAGGGCTAAAAACGTAGGCTAGTGCTAAACAAACCCCTCATAATAGCAATATCTATTAAAACAAAAAACCTTTAGCACAATTTGCACTAAAGGTTAACTTACATATTTTTAAATTATATTCTACCCCGAAATAGCTTCGATAATATCGTATTGGGTAATAATTTCTATTTTACCTTGCTCATCCTCTACCAAAACAGCACTGTTATCTTTGTTAATCATAGATGATATTTTATCAATTGAGGTATTCAAATCTACAAAAGGCAACGAGGCTGTCATAATATCTTTAACAGGACTAGATTTTAAAGATGGGTTTTCTAACAAAGAGCTCAAAACATCACTTTCAGTTATTTTTCCAATCACCATACCCTGTTGTTTAACTGGTAATTGAGAAATACTTAAGGTTTTCATGATATTAATAGCTTCAATAATTGTTTTTTCGCAGTCTAAAGTAACTACTTCTTGATGCGTACGTTTTGCAAGGATTGAACGTGCGGTTAATTTTTCATCTTTTAAGAAACCACGTTCACGCAACCAATCTTCGTTATACATTTTTCCCATGTACCTGCTGCCATGATCGTGGAAGATAACCACCACTACATCTTCTGGTTTCAATTGATCTTTTAGTTGCAATAAACCTGCAATTGCAGAACCCGCAGAATTACCAGCAAAAATTCCCTCTTTACGAGCAATATCACGAGTCATTAAAGCTGCATCCTTATCGGTTACTTTCTCGAATAAATCGATGATATCAAAGTTGACGTTTTGTGGCAAAAAATCTTCGCCAATACCTTCTGTTATGTATGGATAAATCTCATCTTTATCTAAAATACCTGTTTCCTTGTATTTTTTAAATACAGAACCATAAGTATCGATACCCCAAACTTTAATGTTTGGATTTTTTTCCTTAAGGTATTTTCCTGCACCAGAAATGGTACCGCCAGTACCTACACCAACTACTAAATGGGTAATTTTTCCTTCAGTTTGTTCCCAAATCTCAGGACCAGTTTGCTCATAATGTGCCTGTGAATTGGCTAAATTATCATACTGATTAGGTTTCCAAGAATTTGGAACCTCACGCTCTAAACGAGAAGAAACCGAATAATAGGAACGTGGATCTTCCGGATCAACATTTGTTGGACAAACAATCACTTCTGCACCAAAAGCACGTAAAGCATCAACTTTTTCTTTAGATTGCTTATCTGTTGTGGTAAAAATACACTTGTAACCTTTTATAATGGCAGCCATTGCCAATCCCATACCTGTATTACCAGATGTACCTTCAATTATAGTTCCTCCCGGCTTTAGCACTCCCCTTTTCTCAGCATCTTCTATCATTTTTACCGCCATGCGATCTTTAATAGAATTACCAGGGTTTGTTGTTTCAATTTTTGCTAAAACAGTAGCCGAAATTTCTTTAGTTATGTTATTTAATTTTACCAATGGCGTATTGCCAATGGTTTCTAAAATATTGTTGTACCACATGGTACAAAAGTACGAAATGGCGATAGGTATTTTATCAATTAATATATATTCGATATAAAATTTCGAAAATTTTATAAACTAAAAATCATATTCTATAATCTACCAAATAAGTATACAATAAATTGCATAAAATTAGGCTAGCTTATATACTTTTCCTGGTAAGGAAATAATTACACCTTGCATTTCTAGCGTTAGCAGCACAATGGCTAACTTACTTTGTGGTAAATTTGATTGTAAACTTAACTCATCTACCTCTATTGGACCTTCTTTTAGTATATCGAATAGTTGTTGTTCATCTTTAGTTAAATTTAGCGGAAGTTGAGCTTGTACCTCTGTCTTTTTAGTTGTGTCATCATCCCAACCTAAATAGTAAATCAGATCCATTGGATGATTGATTAAAGCTGCTCTATTGGTTTTAATAAGGAAGTTACACCCCTCAGAAAATTCATCATTTACCCTGCCCGGAAAGGCATATACATCTTTATTATAAGAATTAGCAATTTCAGCTGTTATTAAAGCTCCTCCTTTTAAAGATGCTTCTACAACTATGGTAACATCTGCAATACCAGCAATAATACGGTTTCGTTTAGGAAAATTTTCTCTATCTGGATTAGTACCCGGTAAAAATTCAGTTAATAATCCGCCGTTGTGCACCATCTTCTGTGTAAGTTCTTTATGTACTGCCGGATAAATACGGTCTAAGCCATGCCCTAATACGCCCACAGTAGGTATTTCTGCGATCAGACTTTCTTTGTGGGCGGCGGCATCGATACCATGAGCCAAACCACTCATCACAATTACATCATAGGGCTTTAAAGTTTCTATCAATTGTTTACACAACATTTTACCATAGGCAGTAGCATTTCTGGTACCCACGATACTTATAATTCTTTTATGGTTTAAATTGGCTGTACCTTTATAATATAATAATAGTGGGGCATCGTAACAATTCCTCAGTCTTTTCGGATAATTATCATCAGCATAAAATAACACCTCAATTTTGTGTTTCTCTATAAACTCCAAGTGCTTTTCTGCTTTTGTGATGGCATCATTATTTAATATTGCGTTGGCTCTTGATTCACCAATTCCCTCAATTTTTAAAATTTGTTCTTTAGTAGCATCAAAAACAGCTTCGGCACTTCCAAAGTGAATTAATAGACCTTTGGCATGAACTGCTCCAATACCACTGATTAAACTTAAAGCTATTTTGTGTACTAAACTCATTAAATCTAAGTTAGTTAAATTAAATTTGTAACAAAATTAAATTTTATATAACTGTAAATCAATCACTTAGAATTAAACTACAAAAATAGTTTGTTAACTATAAAAATAGTGGTAAATTTAAATTAACAATCAAGAAAAATATATAATGAGAGAGTTAACTAAAGCAGAAGAACAAGTGATGTTAATTTTGTGGGAAATGAAAGAAGGCATCGTTAAAGATGTGCTTGATAAAATGGATCCACCAAAACCAGCTTACAATACTGTATCTACTGTAATTAGAGTATTAGAAACAAAAGGCTTCATCAACCACAAAGCAGTCGGTAATACGTATATATATTTCCCAATTATTAGCGAAGAGCAATACAAGCATTTTGCCTTCGATAAAGTGATGAATAACTATTTCGAAAACAATTATCAGAGCTTGGTTTCTTTTTTGGTTAAGGAAAAGAACATGGATATGAACGAATTGGACGAGTTGATTGCAATGGCTGAAAAACTTAAAAACAATAAATAATGGACTGGTTATATTATTTGCTCGAAGCAAATTTGTATTTGCTTATTTTTTATGGCTTTTATAGACTTTTTTTGCATCGTGAAACATTTTATGCTAGCAATAGATATTATCTATTGTTAAGTAGCATTACTGCTTTTATTTTACCAATATTGCAATTGGGTTTTTTAAATCCTAAACCACAAGCGGTTGATGAAGCTATTGCTTTTCCGCCTCCAGTACTCTACACAGAAGCAGAATTAGCTAAAATGGCCAATACGTCTATTTCAGCAACTATAGATTATACCACTTACCTCTATCCTATTTATCTATTCATCTGTTGCTTTTTTGTATTGAAACTGATCTTAAGTATTTCAAAAATCATCCATCTATGGCTTACTGCTAAAAAAGACCGCAGTGGAAAGATTACTATCGTTGAATTAGAAAAAGAGCATTCTGCGTTTTCATTTTTTAATTTACTGTTCATCCATCCGCAATTAGCGGCGAAGCAAACCGTATTAAAGCATGAAATGATTCATATCAAGCAAAAACATAGTTTAGACATTCTATTTTTTGAAATCTTACAGATCATTTCTTGGTTTAACCCTGCCATTTACTTTGTTAAAAAAGACATTAAACTACTGCACGAATACATTGCTGACGAATTAACTACCAGCACTGATATACAAAAACATGAGTATGCTATGTTTCTGATAGAAAACTCATTTGGAGTTATACCTACTCCACTTACCAATCAAATTTTCAATCAATCAATTTTAAAAAGGAGAATCAACATGTTAAACAAAAAAAGAACAGCCGACTGGGCGAGGCTCAGGCTGCTGTTAGCGCTCCCCTTGGGCGCAGCAATGTTATGCACCTCTACAATGGCGTTTACTAAAGATTATGGTTACATCGACTTGCTTCCGGAGAAAAGCTTGTCTACTACCACTCAAGAAGTTCCCAAAGTAGAAAACATCAAAAAACAAACTGCACCAAAGGCAGAAAACGTAAAAAGGGATCAGGTTAAATTTCCACCACCAATAATTAAAAATGACCGGTTTACGCCAATTTATGCCAAAGATAAATCAACGGGAAAGCCGGTTTTAAGGGAGAATAGGCTTATTTTAATTAATGAGAAAGCCGTAGAAAACTTAGCAACATTTTATGGAGTTTATGATGCTGATAATGTAAAATACAGTGTAAATGAGAGTTCTATAGCAAAAAAATACGGTGATAAAGGGAAAAATGGTTTGGTTGAAATAACAGGTAAAAATATCAAGTATTACAACAAGATAACCTACCCTGCAGCACCACCCGTAGAGCCACCACCACCAGGATATCAGCCTAAGAAAGGTGTAAAAAAAGATCAGATTAAATTTCCACCACCAATTGTAAAGCCAGATAACAAACCAATAAAACAAGATCAAGTTAAATTTCCACCACCTGTTGTTAAGCCTCAATCAGTTGAAAGTTCAACCAAGATGATCGAGGGAGATCCAACGCCCTTAGTAAAACAAGATCAAATTAAATTCCCACCACCCATTGTAAAGCAAAATAACAAACCAATAAAACAAGATCAAGTTAAATTCCCACCACCTGTCGTTAAGCCTCAATCAGCTGAAAGTCCAACTAAGATAGTTGAGGGAGATCCTACGCCTTTAATAAAAGAAGATCAAGTTAAGTTTCCACCACCTATTGTTAAACCTAAATCAGATAAAAATCAAGCTACCATAACCGAAAGAAACCCTATAACACAAGTACGAGAAGATCAAGTTAAATTTCCACCACCTATTGTAAAACCCGATAAAAGTAATTTGAGAAAGCGATCTAATGCTCAAACTGCTCTAAAAAAGAAAGCTACAACTCATCAAAGAGAGCGCAACATCGCTTCACTTACAAAGGAAAGAAATGCAAAAATCAATCAACTTGTCTTACAACGTGAGATTGAGGTTGCTTTTAAAAAACAAATTCGAGATAAGCGTATTGAAGCTGTTAAAAGCATTAATTAATACAGCGATATTAGGTGTTTTAAATCGATTACTGCGGTATATACACGACAAACTTAGTCTCAAAAAAATCTTCACTAAAATAAGCTGAGAGCGGATGTAATTCTGCTTTCAGCTTTGATTCTTTAATCTCTTCTGCCAAATCACCACCCTTTAAATACAAAATTCCATTTGGTATGGCATTGATATTCTCTTTGGCAAACTTACCTCGTATCCAAGGATAAAAATCTACCAATCTAGTTACTGCTCTAGATACAACAAAATTATATTTATCGGTGATCTGTTCTGCTCTTAAATGGCTTGCTTTCACATTAGTTAAACCTAAAGCCGCGGCAACTTCAGTAACTACCTTAATTTTCTTCCCTATTGAATCTACTAAGTGAAACTGCGTGTCTGGAAATAGAATAGCCAACGGAATACCAGGAAAACCGCCCCCCGTACCTACATCTAAAACTTTCTCTCCTGCTTTAAAAGTACAAAACTTAGCTATACCCAAAGAGTGTAAAATGTGCCTTTCGTACAGCTCATCAATATCTTTTCTGGAAACCACATTGATCTGTGCATTCCAAAAGCTATATAAATTATACAATTGACCAAATTGCTCAACCTGTTTTTCTGTAAGGTTTTTAAAGTATTTTAAGATTAAATCAGGTTTTACATCAGACATATTATTCAAATTAAAGCACCATTAGGGCTTGGGGGTTATTTCCACTGTACTTTTTTAACAAATATAGATAGAAAGCTGTTAAACACTAAGAAAAGCAAAAAAATGATATCCAAAAGTGGGAACCACCAACTTAATCCACCGTAATTTAGTCTTTTTAGTAACCTAGGATAGACTAAACACCTTAACAACATATTTAAGGCTAAAATGCCCAAAGCATAATATAGAGTTGCTTGGAAACAAAGTGAAGCAATTAAAAACCCATAAAACAAAAATCTAAATAGCGCTTGTGTATTTAATATCGTTTTATGCTTAGTTTGATAGAGCTTATGCGCTTCATTTTTTATTTTTTTATCCCTTAAGTAGGCAATCCAAGAAGTCTTTGGCTCGCTCCAGACCTGCGCATCTTTACCAATAACAACTAACGTATTGTGCTTTTTTGCATTGGCATTCACAAACAAGTCATCATCGCCAGCAGTAATGTGCATGTGCGATGCAAAACCTTTATTTTTAAAGAATAAAGATTTTTTGTAAGCCATATTTTTGCCACTTCCAGCATATGGCTTGCCTTTTAAGGCATATGAAAGGTAATTAACTGCACTGAAAAATGCTTCAAGACGGACCAAAACATTAAGTAATCCAGGTTTTTTGAATAATGGAGAATAGCCTAAAATAAGCTGTTGATGATCATCAATAGGCTGTTGCATGCCACTTAACCAATTTCTTGAAACAGGTTCACAATCAGCATCTGTAAACACCATCCATTCATAAGTAGCTGCCTTTATACCCATTGTTAATGCAAACTTTTTGCCAGCGATAAACTTATTTCCATCTGCAACTGTAACTGTTTTAAGATGATTATATTTTAACTCCAATTCTTCCAATAAATCTGAAGTACCATCCCAAGAACGGTCATTAACCACTATTACTTCGAAAGTTGAATATTGTTGATCTAATACAGTCTGCAAATATTTTCTAAGATAATCTGCCTGATTTCGAGCTACTATGATTACACTAATAGGCATATTAGCAGGCTCTAATTCAGTTTTATTTATGTTTGAAGCTAGTTTAAGATGTACAAACAGCACAAAATAAAGCTGAATAAGAAAGCAAAAGACTAATGCGCCGAGCAGAGAGATTTCTAATAAGTTGAATTCCACGATGATATTTTTGAAAGCTAGCAAATCTCTCATTTTAAATCTATACTATGGCGCTATGTTGAAAAAAAACATGATAATAAATAGCATTATTATTATATCATACCTAGATCCCCTCATATATACTAAATGATTAACGAAATCAGTTTACACAAAAAATAAGATATTCAGTTTTACAGATTAAACTCATGAACAGTAAAATACATTGACGTAAATTTGTTACTTTTGCAACCTATATGAAATTTAATTTAGAGGCTAAAGACCCACTTTCTAAAGCTAGAGCTGGAACTATCACGACAGCTCATGGCGATATTAAAACACCCATTTTTATGCCTGTGGGCACTGCGGGAACTGTAAAAGCTGTACACCAAAGAGAATTAACCAATGACATTAAGGCTCAAATTATATTAGGCAATACTTATCATTTATATTTACGCCCCGGATTAGATATCATTGAGCCAGCTGGTGGTTTGCATAAATTTATAGGTTGGGATAAGCCAATTTTAACAGATAGCGGTGGTTATCAAGTATATTCTTTAAGTAAAGTTCGTAAAATTAAGGAAGAAGGAGTAACCTTCCGTTCGCATATAGATGGATCTAAACATTTGTTTACACCAGAATATGCAATGGATATCCAAAGAACGATTGGCGCAGATATCATCATGGCTTTTGATGAATGTACGCCCTACCCTTGCGACTATAAGTATGCTGCCAACTCTATTAACATGACACACCGTTGGTTAAAGCGTTGTTGCCATCGTTTTGATACTACACCAGCTAAATATGGTTTCGATCAAACTTTATTCCCTATTGTGCAGGGCTCAGTTTATAAGGATTTAAGGGTTAAATCTGCTGAATTTATTGCATCTATGGATAGAGAAGGTAATGCGATTGGCGGTTTATCTGTTGGCGAGCCTGCAGAAGAAATGTATGCCATGACAGAAGTAGTTTGCAACGTTTTACCTGTAGAAAAACCTCGTTATTTGATGGGTGTAGGCACACCAATTAATCTTTTGGAGAATATTGCTTTAGGTATTGACATGTTCGACTGTGTAATGCCCACTAGAAATGCAAGAAATGGAATGTTATTTACCAGAAATGGAATGATTAACATTACCAATAAAAAATGGGCTGATGATTTTTCGCCAATTGATGCAGAAAGCGATTTATATGCAGACCAAGTGTATTCTAAAGCTTATTTAAGACATTTAATGCATTCTAAAGAGATGTTAGGTGCACAAATCGCAACCCTGCATAACCTTCATTTTTATTTATGGTTAGTAAATGAAGCAAGAGAAAAAATCATTTCTGGCGAATTTTACGATTGGAAAAACAAAATGGTAACTATATTAGGGACTAAATTATAATGAAATTGATTAAAAGGCGCTTAAAGATTATTGATGCTTTTATTATTGGCAAGTACTTGGGTACATTTATGTATACCTTGGTTTTGTTTGTAATTATCATTATCATTTTTGACCTTTCGGAAAAGCTAGATGACTTTTTAGAAAGTGGATTAGGCGTTTGGGGCGTGTTAACCAAATATTATGCAGGTTCCATACCATTTTATGTAAACATGCTTTCTCCTTTGATCAACTTTATTGCCGTAATCTTTTTTACAGCAAAAATGGCCGATCAAACTGAGATTGTGCCCATTTTAAGTGGCGGGGTTAGCTTCAATCGATTTCTTAGACCATATTTTGTATCCGCCTTTATTATATTCTCGGCAAATTTAATCTCTAATCTCTACATACTACCTTATACCAATCAAATCAAAAATAAGTTTGAAAATGAAGTAGTTAAAAAAAATAGTCCATACATAAAGTCGAATATCCATATGAAACTGGATAGCAATACCTTTATCTATATTGATAATTTTGACAATAAAACCAATGTTGGTTATCGTTTTACATTAGATAAGTTTAAAGGTGATCAATTGAAGAAGAAATTATATGCCGAAACCATCAAATGGGATTCATTGAAAAGAAGATGGACTATCAATAACTATTCAGTGCGCAACATTAACGACCTGAAAGAAAAAATGATCCCACCTACAACAACTCCAAAAGATACTGTATTAGATATGCGTCCTGATGACTTCTCTGCTTACGACAATGTTTTCGAAAGTATGACGAATAAAGAACTATCAGATAAGATTGAAAAAGAAAAAACGAGAGGTTCGGGCATTATGAGCGATCTGCTTTTTGAGCAATACAAAAGATGGTTCAACCCACTATCTGCCTTTGTTTTAACACTTATTGGAGTGGCTTTATCATCTCGAAAAGTACGTGGTGGAGTTGGCGTATCACTAGGTATAGGTATATTATTAAGCTTTCTCTATATTGTAATCAATCAGTTTGCTAAAATGTTCTCTACTAAAGGTGGCTTACCCCCATTAGTAGCAACTTTAGCACCAACTATTTTCTTTGCATTATTAGGTTTATATTTGCTCAGAAGAGCTCCAAAATAAATGAAAATCATCCAATCGACCGAACAAAAAAATCTGTTAATACTACATTTAACTGTTATTGTTTGGGGATTTACTGGCATTTTAGGTGCCTTAATTTCTATAGATGCCGTGCAAATGGTATGGTATAGAGTATTAATTGCAAGCGTGAGTTTATTTGCTTATTTCATGCTTTCTAAAACAGATATAAGGATTTCTAAAAAACAATTTTTGCATTTTTTTTTTACAGGAAGTATTGTTGCTATCCACTGGATTTTCTTTTTTCACGCCATTAAAATAGCTAATGTTTCGGTGAGTTTAATCTGCTTATCGTCTGTTACGCTATTTACTGCCATCTTAGAGCCTTTAATAAAAAATCATAAGATATCTCGCGGAGATATTTTTATTGGCTTATTGATCATCCTAGGCATCTATTTAATTTTCAAATTCGAAACAAATTACACTTCTGGCATTATTTTCGGCTTATTATCTGCTGTGGCAGCAGCTCTATTTAGCACCATAAACTCTACATTAGTGCAAAAAAGCACCCCCAGCATTATAGGTTTTTATGAACTTTCGGGAGCATTTTTTTGGATCACTTTATACCGTTTATTCGACCAAAGTTTAGCAACTGAAACGTTTAATCTAAGCCTTATGGATTGGTTTTATTTGTTCGTTTTAGGTACCATTTGTACAGCTTTAGCTTATGTAGCTGGCGTTGGTGTAATGCGTACTTTATCTGCATTTAGGGTTGCTTTAATCACTAATTTAGAACCTGTTTATGGCATCGTTTTAGCTTTCATTTTATTTGGCGCCAAAGAGCAGATGACGGGTGGATTTTATGCTGGTTCATTACTTATTTTGGCAGCAGTATTTCTATATCCTGTATATAAAAACAGGAAAAATAAAGCTTAAAAACAGCCCTAAATTTGGGTAGTTTTCACATCAAAATACAGCTTTTACAATAGCTAAAAATCAGCATTCTCAATCAATATTAAAGTGTTTATTCCATTAATATTCGCAATCAAAGCAACTTGATTTCTGCTTTAATTACAATCTTATTTTAGACTTAAAATGTAACAAATTTCAGCATAAAACGGAAAATCAAACTAGCATTTAAACCCTAAATATCTTAAGTACAAGTGTTAGTTAAGCCTTCAAAGCAACCCCAAAAAGATCAAAACACTTAAGTCAAAGCCAAATTTAAATCACTATTCCGTCGATAAAATTGTAAATAATAGGCATATCCTATCCTAAAAACAACTACTTAAAGTCAAAATTAAGTATTGAAACATAGATAATATTGAGCATAAATTGATGCCAAAACTATAAAAACAGCACCCAAAATCACCTATGGAGACAGCCAAAACCATACTAATTTAGAGAGAAATTCGACAAATAAACTCAACAAATCACAAGTTTTATTGATTTGAAAACTTAAAAAAATCAGTAAAAAAGTATTGAAAACATCCTAATTTGAAACTAAAAACCAAACACCTAAAGTAGTTTTAATGGGCTTAAACTTTTAAATTCGATTCAAAAAAGCATACATTAATGGATCAAAACCATCAAAAAACCACTTGTTAAAACTCAAAAAAACAAGACAAAAACAGCACAATAGACGAGTTGAACTAACAGTAAAAAGATCAAAAATACATGCATTTTCTTTTTAAAAAAGAGTATAAAAGAGTAATTACTTTACTCCAAAATCGACTCTCACCGCAATCAACAATCATATTTTAGCGCTTCTTTTGAAAGGGTAGGAGCCAATGAAAATGAATAAAAACTAACTATAAATAACAATATAAGATCACAAAAACAAGTCTTAAAAAAGAAAAAAAAACAACCTAAAAGACACATCAATTCCAACTTAATATCAACCCAAAAAACAAATAAAATACAGAAATTTTGGAGGAAAAATACGCTCACTTTTTAGCTATCTTCACCACAAATCTTTAACAAAAAGATATACTTTTTAACAGAACAGCATTAATTTTTTTGCTTAAAAATGAGATAATAAGTGTATCTTAACCGCATAATTTATAACGTCTTACCCATATAATTGGCAATGTTAAAAAATCATTTAAATACACTATTTTTAAATCAAAAACCAGTTGATTTTTGATTTAAAATAAAAAATATTAAACACTGATTATCAATTATTTAAATATTAATAAATAAATAAAAATTTAATATAAATTAAATCAATTTAAATATAAAAAACTAAATATTTTAGCAAATAGATTTTATGAACTTAATTAAAAGAAATAATAAATTAAAAATCAGCACCTTATTAGTCTTATTATTAAGTTTAATTTCACATATGTGTTTTGCACAGATTTTTGATAGCGAACAAAATCCACTTAGTGTAAAATGGAAACAAATTAATTATGACGGTTTTAAAATCATCTATCCGAGCGAACTGGAAAAAGATGCTCAGAGAATGGCCAATACTTTAGGGGTCATCTACCCTAGAGTTGGCGCAAGTTTAAACCGTCAAAAAACAAAGCTTCCCATCGTATTTCAGAACCGTGGAATCATAGCAAATGGCTTCGTACAATTGGCTCCAAAAAAATCACAATTTAACACCACTCCACCACAGCTATTCGACAGTCAAGATTGGTTAAATAATTTAGCAGTGCACGAACTTAGGCACGTTGCCCAATTTGATAAATTCACAAAAGGGAAACCACTATTCTTGTCTGAAGAAATTTACTTCGCTTATATCGGTATAACTTTACCAACTTGGTTTTTGGAAGGTGATGCGGTAAGTACCGAAACTTCGTTAACAAATGCTGGTCGAGGAAGACAGCCTTCTTGGATTATGCCTTTTCGAACTTCATTATTAAACAACCAAAAATTTTCTTACTCCAAGTCTTACTTCGGATCAGCCAAAGACCAAACTGCAGGTTATTACCAATTGGGTTATTTGCTTGCCTCAACTCTGAGAGAAAAGTATGGAAGAAATAGTATAGACAGTTTAATAACTGGCGTAACCAATTCTCCAGTCCGCCCCTACCCTTTTTCGCGAACCTTAAAAAAGATGACCGGAAGCAACACCAAGAAATTCTATTTACAAACTATCGAGACTTTAAAATCAAAATGGGAAGTCCAAGATAAATTGAACATTAGTGATACTTATACAAGCCTAAATAAGATCGCTAAATTTGCCACCAATTATTTTCTGCCAACAGCAATAAATAAGGATCAAGTTTTAACCTTAAAGCAAAGCAAAGCAGAAGCATTCTCATTTACAATTATCAACCCTAATGGGAGTGAAAAAAAATTAAAGACTATTGCCTATCAGGAACAACCTTGGTACAGTTACGCTAACAACGTAGTGGTATGGGATGAAGTACGTTTTGACCCTCGCTACAAGCAAAGAAATTATAGCGTAATTAGTAGCTACAACCTACAAACCAAAAAGCGTAAACAGCTTACTTTTAAGAGCAGGTTATTTTCCCCAGCCCTATCTGGTAATGGAAAAAAAATGGTGGCTGTTCAAATCGATTTAAGCAACCGATTCAATCTAGTTTCTATTGACCCAGAAACTGGAAAAATTTTGAATACTTACCCCAACAAAGAAAACCTAATTTTACAAACACCCACATTAAATTATGATGGTAGCCAAATGAGTTACATCGGGGTTAGTGAAAAAGGGAAATCACTTTGGCTTGCAGATGAAAACGGAAAGAATGAGCAACTCATAGAAACAACTCATCAACAATTAAGCAGACCAATGTTTATCAATGAGTATATCGCATTTAACGCACATCTGAGCGGAGTTGACAATATTTATGGCATAATTCCTTCTTCAAAAAAAATAGTTGCCCTAACAGCCGCAAAATATGGTGCTTTTAATATCAGCCTTAGTCAAGATCAAAAATCAATTTTGTTTAATGATTATCAATTGATGGGTTATACTATTGCCCAAAGCAAATTAACCGAACTACCCGTGCAAGAAAATCACTTTGTGAATTTTGGCAACATAGCCGCAGCACAAGAAAATACCCAGAATATTTTCGATAATGTAACAGATAGCATTTTCGAATCTAAACCTTACCGACCTCTAGCCCACCTTTTTAATTTCCATAGCCTTAGCCCTACAGTTGATGAAGATGACAGAATAGGTTTGAGGTTAAAATCAAATGATCTGTTGAACAATATGGATTTTTGTGCAGGCATTAATTATGATAACGATCTGCGTAGAATGGAATACAATGCTGGTTTTAATTTTAAGAGTCTCTATCCCATTTTTAGCGCCACCTATAAAAACAGAGCCCGAAATGCATTCTACAAAGCTAAAACTGACGTTAGGCAAGCAAGTTGGAGAGAAAATTATTTTAACCTCAAAGCGACACTGCCCTTAAGCGTTAATGCCTACAACCATAACTTCAGCATTTTTGGGGAAATTGGAACCAGTTATACAATTAGGGATTTTAAAGCCCCAGAAGCAACTTTGTTTAATAGGGTGATCAAATTCCCGATGAACTATCAATTATCGCTTAGCCATAGTATAAGAACCGCTGAGCGTGATTTAGCGCCACGATGGGCACAAACTTTTACCTTTGGTTATCTCCATAGGCCATTTGGGGATAATAACGGTAGATTATTTGCATTTGGAAGTTATTTATATTTTCCAGGTGTATCAAAAAACCATTCGTTAATGGCGAGTTTTAATTTTCAGCAGGCTAGTGGGGTTTTCAGTACCAATAATGAAATTGCTACAGTTTATGGCTATAATCAAATTGACGCTAGAAGCGAGTTGAGAAATACATTTTTGCTTAACTACCGTTTTCCTATTGCTTTTCCTGATGCTGAAATTGGTCCATTGGCCTACATTAGAAATATCCGTGGTGGCATCTTTTGTCATTATGAGAATATCGGCAAAGAAACTAATTTAACAGATCCTAAAACTTTTGGCTTCGAATTACGTAGTAGTATGAACCTGCTTCGTTACCAACCTGTAGTAGATTTGGGAACAAGAGTTATATTTGTAAATAAAAAATACAATCAAAGCCCTATATTAGAATTGATTTTTAACTATAGTTTTTAAACCTATGAAAACAAAAACCATTATCGTAATCGCAACTACAGCGCTTTTGACTATTTTTTTAATGGTTAACCGCGAAGCAGTAGACTTTGATTTTATTATCGTTGACAATGTTCCAATTTCTAAACTAGTAGTTATTGGCGTTTGCATTGTTATTGGATTTATTTTAGGTTTTTTAGTTGGCAGACCGAAAAAGACGCTTACCAGTTACGACACAGAAATTGAAAAGGGCTACAATTCCCCAGACAATAAATCATCGTTAAGCGACGAAGATAGAGACTACATCAGCTAAACATTTCTAATAGAAGTTGTTTAATATTCTTCGAAAATTTTGGTTAGTCGGTTCTGCTTATGGGTTTGCGATTATATTAAAAGTGCCTGAATTAAGTTCAAATATTGTAGAACCACTTTCCTGGCCAACATATTTAATTCCATTTGCAACTGATATTGACTTCCCATTAACTAAAACAGCTTTCCAATTGGCTGTTTTAAGATAAAATGTGGCCGAAGTATTGGCAGGAACAACAAAACTATAGCGGCAACCATCATTGGTAATTTCCCAACTACTTTTAATACGACCATACATCGAATCATAGTAACCTTTAGCATATGTCATCTTTCTTGTGGGATCTGGTTCTGGTTTTAAAACAAAATGTTTAAATCCTGGAGATGCCTCATCTCTTTGAATCCCTAAGGAATTAGCAAACATCCAACCACCTATTGCGCCAAATGAGTAATGATTAAAAGAATTCATATTATTGTTACCTCCGAAGCCATCAGTATGGGTATAAGAATTTAATCTTTCCCAAATTGTTGTGGCACCTTGGTCAATAGGGTAAATCCACGATGGATAAGTTGGTTGTTGTAGTAAACGATAAGCTAAATCGGTTTTATTGACAATAGACAAGGCTTTATTGATCCATGCAGTGCCGATAAATCCTGTCATCAAGGAGTAAGGCGGCACATTTACCTTTTGATCGGTGATATTGCTTCTGGTAATTGTATTGGCAAAGCTAGTTTCAAACGCTGTTTTGTTAGCTACATCAATGATATCAAATGCTAAAGGAAGTACATAAGATGTTTGGGTATCAATTAATTTCCCTCTAAATGCTGTACGACCAGTTCCCTGCTCTATATAGGTTTCATTAAAAAATATTTTTCTTTCTGTAGCAAGTTTTGAAAATCTGACAGCATCTTCATTATTACCTACAACTTTAGCCATTTTGCTCATCAACTCTAAATCATAAATTAAATATGCTTCCCAAAAAAGTGTTTTTTCATTTCTAGCATCTTCTAGGCTCAACCAATCACCTAAACTTCCCCAGTTGCCTCGCTCTTTTTCTTTAAGAATATTTGTCTCAGGATTAATGTCTCGTATCAGATATTCGATATACTTTTTCATAGCGGGATAATGTTCTAGCAAAAGCTCTTGATCATTATATTGCTGGTAGCTCTCCCAAGCTACGGTGATGCCTGCACTTCCCCAAAGCGTCTCTCCAAATCCCATACCTAATGGAGCAACATCAGGGAAACGCCCATCTTCCCTCTGTATATCTCTCATAGCCAACATATGCCTTCTTAAAAACTGAGGTATAGCTGCAAGATAAGTAGCTGTATTAGAAAAAATAGAAATATCACCACTCCAACCCAAACGTTCGTTTCGCTGGGGGCAATCTGTAGGAATAGACATGAAGTTGGCAAAAGAAGACCAAGTTATATTTTCCCAAAGCTTATTAATCTTAGCATTAGAGCTTTCGTAATTTGCAGATAGTTTGTGTATAGAGCTAAGCACTTCACCCTTTACGGCATTCAAGGGCAGTGCCTTAGGTATCCCAGTAATCTCCACATAACGATAGCCGTGATAGGTGAATCTTGGATTAATTTCTTCCTCGCCTCCTCTAGTTATATAAATCTCTTGAGACATTGCTGCACGAATATTTTCGAGCATGATCATTCCTTTATTATCTTTGTAGCTTGCTAGTTCAGGATATTTCACTTCTGCAAAGCGGAGATATATTTTTTTTCCTGATTTGAGTCCTTTCAGCGAAATTTTAGGTATTCCTGCCATATTCTGTCCCATATCATAGATAAAGACACCTGGGCGTATTTCTTCGACCCCAATTGCAGTTAATTCTTTAATCTTTTGTATGGTTGTTCCAAACTGTCCAATTAACTTTAGTTGGCTGTGGTCACTTACATTTAATATTGGATCAGCAGGTTGATCACTATTGATATTGCCCACTAGTAAAACTTCTTTACAGGGTTTCCATTTGCGATCATCAAATTCTGGTTTATTCCAACCTATTACAGCACCTTCCTTGGTAGCATCATATACTTCGCCCTGAAAAAAGCTGCCATGTACCAACGGACCATCATTAAAATATTTCCATTGTGTGGGTTCTGATACAACGATCTCCTTTTTACCATCTTGGTAAGTAATTACCAATTTTGTTAAAAGCGACTGTCGATCTCCAAAGAAATTCCAATAGTCGCCTAAAAAAGTACTGGCACCACTCCACCAGCCTTCGCCCAGCATGGCTCCAATGGCATTTTTACCTTTTTTAAGTTGAGTGGTTACATCATATGTTTGGTAAAGTAGCGTTTTATTGTACTGTGTTGCTCCCGGATTGAAGTAATCGTAACCTAGGCGTTTCCCATTGATATACATTTGGTAAATACCTCTAGAGGTAACATACAAACGAGCTTTAGCAATCTTAGCCTTATTTACTGTAAAAGTTCGACGCAACAAAGGCATAGAATTTTTAGATGGATCTATGGTTTGAAAAATCTCCTTAGTTTTTCCATCTAATTTATATGGAATAGCATACGCTGAATAAAGTTGATTGGAAGGATTTCGAAAATTACGGATTTGCACTTGAGAAAAGCTGGCTACCTGTTTTTTAGGCACACAAAAACCAATATTTCCTACAACCGGAAAAGCAATATGATCGCCTCCCGCACCCATAGGATTTAAATTTAAGGAACCAATTAATTTTGTCTTGGTATCGCCACCTATATAAATCTTGGTATCGCCAAGCACAGTCGAGAAATAAATATAATGCTTTTGGTATTGATTTTTAAGATTGATTAGACTATCTGGGATGGAGAAAATTTTTAGAGGAGTATTTTTTTTATCATTTGGCGAATAACCTCTACGGTAGATTCTCAATTGAGCTGGCTGGTTATTTACTAGAGGAGAATTGTCTAATTCTATCATCACATAAGAACTGTCTTTAACACTTTGTAGGGCAAAAACATTTTTGTTCTTATCCATTAAGCGGTCGTCATTCGCACCAAAAATAAACCCTGCCCTATTGCTACTAGTTGCCTCATCAAGCTGCAAGGTAAAACTTATCTTAAACACGGGCAAATAACTGGCGTAAAACGGCATATCCTCATCTCCACCTCCAACCCACTTGGCACCTTCCCAGGCAGAAAGAGAAGAACTGGAATCCATAAGCCCAGTTTCAAACCACGAATTAGCTATATGTTTTTTATGATCTTGGCCCCAAACTACTATCTGCCAGTAATATCTACTTTGTGGCTTAAGAGGCTTTCCATTATATTTAATATTTAAGGAAACGCCTGAAACCTTTTTACCACTATCCCAAACTTTACTTTTAGCTTCATCAACAACAATTATTTGATATGCTTTTTGATGTGCGCCTGCACTCACAGAAGCCATTTGCCAGCTAAAACGAGGTCGTGCAACATCTATCCCCAACGGCTTCGTAGCATATTCGGTTTGCAGTTTAACAATATTAACATCAGCAGCAAGTAAAAAAGAGCTGCTTATGATAGAAAGAAGTGTTAATAATAAAATCTTTGCGCTCATTAGATTCGAGATATGGTTTAAGTTTCCGAACACCTCTTTTTGTGCTTAAGCAATGAAATTTACGCCTTGTTGAACTTTTTATCTGTTATGATTTATATAAAATTACAAAAAAAGTAAACATGAGCAGCAATTGGAGTGTCTGCTCAAAGATATAATAATTGTCAAACAGACGATTATCATTCTCTATTTAGTAATATGATCCTTAATAGTTACTCATTAATAGCAAAGCTAGATCAATGTTAAAACAACTAAAAATTTAGTTGTTTTAACATTGAAATTTGGTGAAGTAAAATTCTAAACTTTAACTTACTAAAACTTATATTTTATTCCTTGCTCTTCAACTTTTCATTCTCAATTCCTATTTTCCCACTCTAAGCTTAAGGCTGATCTCGAAACTACCATTGGTATAATTACTTAACTGAGAAGTTTGCGTGGTATAGGCACCACTTACTAGGTAACGTTTCTTTAGGTCTACCCCGATGCCAAAACTAGCACTTTTGCTACTATGGTACATCCCCATTAGCATTACCTGTTGATTTGCGAAACTGACATTCGCACCCAAATCAAGCACATTGTCGAAACCTTTCACACCACGGTAGGCAAGCCTGGGCTCAATACCGACATCTTCCAAACCTCCAGTTAGCGCCAACCGGTAACTCACAGCGGTATAGAAAGTAGGAATGTCTGCGGTACGGAGCACAGAACGCTTGAAAAGGAAGTTAAGGTTCGGTAACGAAGCCTCTAAATTGAACCTGCCCGTAGTATAAGCAACACCAAAATCGCCATCGACATAGCCCTCCCTATCGTTGTAGCGCATTGCCAGCGGATCGTTTGGATTTCCAGAAATATCGGCGCTAGATAGACGCTGATCCATATAGCCAAGTGACACGCCAAAACTGAGTTCATGACCAGCTTTGTTGAGCGGCAAGTGGTAAGCATAGCTTCCAACTACCCTTGTCTGTCGCTGCAGCCCAGCCCTATCGAGATTGATGTTCAGACCTAGTCCGGCTTTCTTCATCCCATAGTCTAGCGCTAGGTTCTGTAGTTCTGGAGAACCTGGGACATTAGTCCACTGTCTACGATAGTTCATATTAATATTAAGTCCATCACCCATCCCAGCATGTGCGGGGTTGCCCAGATAGCGATTATTGAAATACTGTGTCGCTAATGGGTTTAGCTGTCCGTAACTACCACTACAGATCAGCAGGAATAATATGGTAATGTGTGTCTTTTTCATGTTGTTCATTTTTTTAGATTGAGTCTTTTCATCTTTTAGGTTGATTGTCAATAGTTTTAGGTATATAGCCATAACAACCTAAACACTAAACTTAGCTCTACTCCCTCACCAATGTTATAAATCCCTTTTGTTTCAGTTTGTTCGTTCCGAAATCGATGATGTAGTAGTAAGTATTCTCTGCCAGCGGCGATCCATTTACCGTACCATTCCAACTATTGTCATAGCCTCGTTTGCTGTACAGCACCCTTCCTGCACGGTCGAAGATTTTTACCTCATTGCCTGGGTACATATCAATATTCTCTACCAACCATACATCGTTGATCCCATCACCATTTAGGGTTAGTATATTCGTTGCCTTGATTGCTGCAAAGTCTTCCCTCACTGTAAGCACAAAAGTGTGTTCTTTGCTACAACCATTGGCATTGGTAACACGTACCGTATAGGTTCCGCTCTGGTTAGGTCGTGCTGTAACTATCGCACTGTTTTGGCCCGACACTATACCAATTCCGCTCCAGATATAACTATTACCTCCACTTGCGGTTAACTGAATAGTTTCTCCCTTGCTGATACTATTGCTCTTATTACTGTTAATGGTTACCGTTGGCAAGGCATTGATGGTAAGGCTGCCCATAACATAGCTTATTTGGTAGTTATTAGCTGCTGCTCCAGATACGGTAATCACATAAATGCCCGCCACTGAAGAACTGATAGCAGTTGTAATGATGATGGGCTTAGCTGTTAAGCTGTTTTCACCTTCGCCATTTTTAAAACCACTATAAGCTGCAGTAAATGTAGGTAAGTTGCTGCCCTGACACATCGTAGCGTTATTGGCCGTTATGGTCAGTGCTGCCCGCTGTATCTCCAATTTTGCACTTAGCGATAGGCTTTCATAATTGTTGCCACCATTGATATTAGCTGCGACCGTGTATATTCCAGCGTTGGTCTGTCCGTTGTTGGTATAACTTACCGCTGCACCTATTGGTAGGTTACCGCTTATGGCAAGCGACCTTGGGGTACCTTCGTACATAAAACTACCATCGGCAAAACCTATACCTGTGATTGTTGCCTTATTGATAGTTAGTATAGCACTTAGGTTTTGGCTTTCGTAGTTATTACCACCATTGATATTGGCAGTTACTGTATATATCCCAGCATTGCTCTGGCCATTGTTGGTATAGCTGACCGTTACTCCGGTTGGCAAGGCACCTGTTATTTCTAGTGATCTTACAGTGCCATCGTAGGTAAAACTTCCATCGGCTAGGCTAACGCCAGTAATTATAGCCTTGGCAATGGTTAGCGTAGCTGAAAGCGTTCGGTTTTGGTAGTTATTACCCCCATTTACATTGGCTGTAACGGCATATATCCCTGCATTGGTCTGTCCGTTGTTGGTATAAGTTACTGTTGCACCTGTTGGCAGATTACCACTTATGGTAAGCGACCTTGAGGTACCGTTGTAGGTAAAAGTAGCATCTGCAAGGCCGATACCTGTGATGGCTATTTTGTTAATGGTTAGGGTTGCGGTTAGGGTTTGGCTCTGGTAGTTTGCACCTCCGTTGATAAAAGCAGTTACTATGTAGCTACCTGCATTTACCTCTCCATTACCTGTGTAACTAACCATTACCCCAGTTGGTAGGGAACCTCTTATCTCCAACGATTTTGCCGTACCATCATACTCAAAACTAGCATCTGCAAAACTAATACCTGTTATTGCAGCTTTGGTAATGGCACCCACATTTGCGGCAACATCGGTTGTATTTGCGATTTCGTAATTAGATAGTCCTGTTCCGCCTAGGCTTATACTGCTTAGTGGAACGGTAACACTCTTACCTGTTCCTACATCTGCTGAATCATAGCTAGCGGTATTGCTGCTCAAGACAATGGTGAGCTCATCACCATTTACCACATTACCATTAATAAAGGAAAGATTTGTAGCGGTAATTGTAGCATTTGTGTTGCCATCGTAAACTTTGGTAATTGGTGGCGTGCCGATCAAATTGATAGTTACTGGTTTTTTATTAATGGTTAAGCTGAAAACCACATCTATAGCTGGGCTATAGTTAGCATCACCTGCTTGGCTAGCAGTAATGTTTACCGTTCCTGCTTTTTTAATGCTAATTTTCCCATCTGGAAGTACCTCAGCTATGCTGTTATCTGCGGAAAAATAAGTTAATGGTAAGCCTGAAGTTGAGGTGCCACCTGGTTCAAAAGAGACATCTCCATAGATTTTGGTAATTGCCGCTATTGGGTTTATACTTTGCGATTGTATCAAGGCCTCGTAAGCACCCATATCTATGTTTGTACCCATTAGGCGGTTGTTGCCTGCTAGGTCTTTGTCTGTAGCTAAATTACCTCCATTAGCTGCATACAACGCATTACTTCCTTTTCCTATAGCTGGACTCTCTGCTTTTAAGGTATAATTTCCATTGTTAGCATCGGTAAAGACGTTGGTGGTGGTATAACTAGCCGAAGTGCCGTTTAAGTTACCACCAGCAGTACTACTCTCGCCCTGTATTAGACTATACTGAATGTCGTTAGTTAATAAACTGCCGATGTTGGCTACAATTGTAGCATCTGCCCCTGCACTGGTCTTGTTGCCATAAACAATACTATTGTAGGTGGAAAGAGTTTTTGTACCGCCAAGATAATAGATAAAGCTTGGTGCAATGTTGCCCGCCAGTGTGGTACTTAACAGCTTAATCAAGTTAGTTGAAGAAGAAAGAGAATAAATTCCAGCACCGTTACTAGCTGAATTTCCACTAATGATACTGTTAGTTGCCTTAAAAGTAGAAGAAAATGATGCAGAAGAAATCCCGCCGCCATCGTTATTAGCCAAATTTCCAATGATGCTGCTATTGTTAACTATAACATTGGAAGATGATGATGGTGATGATGAATAAGAAGAAATTCCAGCGCCACTATTAGCTGAATTTCCACTGATGCTGCTATTATTAGCGGTAACGTCGGAAGAAGAACTATTAGAAAAAGAAAAGATGCCCCCACCGTCATTAGCCGAATTTCCACTGATGCTACTATTGTTAACCGTAACACTGGAAGAAGAATTATTCGAAAAAGAAAAAATTCCCCCACCATTAGAACTGTGAACCGAAAGTCCGTTTACCATGATATAATTGTTTCCATTGGCATTACCATCTTTTATAACGAAGCCATTCAGTTCGGTGATAACTGCCGAAGTATTATTTGCTGCCACAATTACATGGTAGGCATTTTCGTCTCTACTAGTATGTATACGCAATTGGTCTTGGGGTATATTTGCTGCATCATCGCCATCAAAGTCGCCACTTAATATGGTAGGGTTTGCGGTCCAGTTTCTATCAGCCATTGTTGGCTGCCCAGTTGCTGGGAAACCACCATATACATTTACATCGTTCACCATTAAAAAAGAGCGGTCGCGATGGTTGCGTGTAGCTTGGTTTTCTAAGGCCAAAGCAGTACTATCTTTAAAATTCTGCCCATCTTCGGGCGTGTACATCGGTTTATATGTACCCTTGGCCACCCAAATTTGGGTTACTTGTGGATTAGTAGTTACGGCATTGTTAGTCTTTGCAAATTTAAGTGCATCAGCGAGCTCACCTAAAGGATTATTCCATGAGGAACCTAAACCCGTAGCACCTTTTTTAACATATATAATGCCATTTGTGGGAGTGGGAATTGGTTCTGTAATGATAAATGTTTCGGTACGTTGGCATAAGTTTGCGTCCTTTATGGTTACACTATAAGTTCCTGCCACTAAACCAGTTGCCGTTGCACTTGTACCACCATAAGGAGACCAAACGTAAGTATATGCTCCTACACCTCCGGTTACATTTACTGAAGCAGATCCGGTATTACCTCCAATAACGGCTACATTATTTTGAGATTTGTTTACGATAATACCATTTGGCTGTGATATCGTAAAATTTTTAATAATTGAACAACCATTTGATGCAGTTATTATTACACTATAATTTCCTGCTGTTAAATTATTTGCCGTTGCAGCATTACCCCCAGAAGGTGACCAAACATATGTAAAAGGACCAGGAGCTCCAGAAGGCACAACCATTGCAGAACCTGTGTTAGCCCCATTACATAATATATCTGTTTTAGATGCTGTTGCAACCAAAGTATTAGAAGTTGTAATTAGGAAGTTTTTTGTTAAGGTACATCCATTGGCATCAGTTATCAAACAACTATGAGAGCCGGGAGAAAGCCCAGTTGCTAATTGTGTGGTTTGTCCACTCGGAGACCATAAATAAGTATAACCACCTGCACCACCAGATGGCACAACAATCGCTTGCCCTGGAGTAACGCAAGTAGCGTCTTGTTTGTCTGTAGTTGCTGTAATTGTTGATGGTTGGGTAATGGTAAAATTTCGGGTGGTTGTACAACCATTAGCATCTGTAATTAAACAACTATAATTTCCAATTCCTAACGATGTTGCTGTAGCAGAATTACCACCACTTGGCGACCAACTATATGTATACCCAGGCGTACCTCCAGAAGGATAAACGGTAGCGGTTCCATTATTTTGGCCATTACATAAAACATCCGTTTTTGAACCTGCTGCAGTTAAAACATCGGGTTGGGTAATGGTAATAGTTTTAGTGATAACGGTATTAAAGGCATCGGTTATGGTGCAAGTATAGGTGTTTGCCCCTAAACCATTTGCTGTAGATGCCGTACCGCCACTTGGCCACCAAGAATAGGTATAACCACCAACCCCTCCAGATGCCGTAACTGAAGCTGTACCATTAGTGCCGCCATTACAAGATACAAGAGTACTAGATGATGTTGCAGTTAATGGGGCAATTGTATTGATATTATAATTACCTGAATTTGTTATACCAGTACCTATATTACCTGCTAAATCTGCAATACCTGTATTATTTAAAGTAATTAGGTTTGTCGCATCGTTAACTCCTGTATTTGGCGTAAAAGTTGCAGTCCAAGTGATGCTGCCATCTGATGAGATCACATTGCTTAATGTACCATTGGGAACTGTTAAATCTGAATTATCAAAACCATTTACCACTTCACTAAAAGTAATGGTTACCGCACTCGTTTCACCTGCTGACAAAAGATAATCAGATATTACGATAGTTGCCGTTGGGCGTTGAGAATCTAGAGCATAATTATTGGATGTAGTTTGGCCTGAACCAGTATTACCAGCTAAATCTATTACACCATTATTGGCTAGTGTTATTACATTGGTCGCATCGTTGATGTTTACATCAGGCGTATACGTGGCAGTCCAAGTGATACCACCATCCACAGAAGCGACATTAGATAATGTACCATTAACAAAAATCAGATCAGCATTGTTAAAACCTGCAACAGCCTCATTAAAAGTTATAGTAACCATACTAGTTTGGCCAATTCCGATAAAAGATTTTGCTACAACAATACTAGCCGTTGGCCGCTGAGTATCGACAGAAAAATTATTAGAATCAGTTGTACCTAAACCCTGGTAACCTGCAGCATTCATTACTCCAGATTTATTTAGTGTAATTACATTTGTTGCATCAGTAATATTATTTGTTGGAGTAAAGGTCGCTGTCCAAGTTACACCCCCATCTGATGTGCTTACATTGCTTAATGAGCCATTGGAAATAGTTAAATCCGTATTATCAAAACCTGTAACAGCTTCGCTAAAGGTAAAAATCACCAAACTGGTTTCGCCAATTTTTAAAGCATTATCTGCTACAACAATGGTAGCTGTTGGGCGATCAACGAGAATAACACCTGCATCTTTATTCCAAGTAAAAGCGTCGAAGCGAGCGTAAGTATAAGCGCCACCTAAAGTAATTTGAAGTTGGTCTATAATAGCGTTGCTATAGTCTTGTCCGTTTAAACTAGCTAGGTCTATTAAGGTGTATCCGTTATTTGTTCCTGTTGATGATGCAAAGCCCGTGGTTTTGGTTTGCGTAAACTTGGTTACTCCAGATAATTTGCCCGTAATGGTAAGGGTTCCAGTTACAGCTTGGTTTTGATTGGCACCTAAAAACATCCAAAACTTATTCGCTTTGAACAAATTGGAAGTTGTTTTGATACTAAAAGATGCGCCAGGACCAATATTGTCAACATTATCTATAAATCTATTATCCGTAAATGTTCCACTCCATCCAGCATTGCTTAAATTTCCTCGAAGTTTAAAAGTATTGGAAGAAAGAACATTAAAAACAACTCCATTATCTGTAAAGCTCGTACTACCATTACTTTCTGTTTCAAACTGTTCTGTACTGGATTGCGCAAGGCAAAAATTTGAGTGTAGCAAGACACAAATAATTAATGTAGTAGTAAAGAGTAAATACTTTTTCATAGGCGTATTTTTAGATGTAAATGCGTTGTTCAAAGAACCACCAAACCAAAACCATTGCGATTGCAGCAACGAGAATAATTGTCATTATCCACAAGTTGTTTTTTTGTTGGTTCATAGTATAAATTTCAGCACATAAATAGATTAAACCAAGGTTTTAGGGCGGACAAAAAGCGGACAAATGAGGTGTAGGAGAGGAAGGTGGGAGTTGAGAGTTGAGAGTTGGGAAGGAGCTGAAAGACTAAAGACCAAAGCTTAAACATGGCTTATAATTTAAAATTGGTTGATAGGCGGTTTGCTTTAACCGATGAGCACAGGTTTTACTTTTTAAACACGATAGTAGCGGTATCATTTTACCAAAGTCCCCTTTAGGGGATTTAGGGGTAAAATATTTAGCGGATAGCGTGGCTGATGTAAGCTAAGAACTACTGCTATTGCTTTTCAAATTTTAATAGCAGTTTACAATTTACTTTACTAAGCTAAAAGACAAATGAAATTTTCCAAAACCACATCTGCATTTAAATTTAAGCGCTGTTTTAACCTACGTTTGCTCCTGCCTACGCTATCTTTACTAATGCCCAAGGTATTTGCGATTTGATTGGGTGTGAGTTTTAAACATAAAAGTGTAGCTAAACGCTCTTCGGCAGGATTAATTGTAGGCAACACTTTCTGCAATGAAGGTAAAAATGATGGATAGGCTTTTGTAAATTCCATCCTAAATTTCTCCCACTCCGTATCCGTTACCAAAGTATATTGCAAAAGGCTCTCATTTAATTGCTCAGACCCTATTGTTAATTGCTTTTGCAGATTTGTAATTAGATTTTCTTTTTCGATAATATTTTCGGTGAAACTGGATATTTGGGCTTTGGCCTGATTTGCTTCTTGTTCAGCTTCCCTTTGTTTGCTTATTAACACCTCTGCTAAATGTTTTTGTTGCAACATTTTTCTGTTGTAAAACAACAAGGCAATGACTGTTAAAAGTACGATGGCTATTAGAATAAAATTCCTGATTAATTGCTGATTACTTATAGTATTGTTGGCTTCGTGTAGATCTGCCTGCATATCATCAAACGCTATACTTGCCCTAATTGCCGATAGCTTACCTTGGTTTACACTTTCAATTAAACTATCGCGATATAATTGGTGCAATCCATAATAAGCAAATGCGCTATCTGTTCGGTTAATTGCCCTAAATACATCAGCAATGCCTTTTGTAGCTAAAACTTTTTCTTTTAATATACCTTCCATGTTGGCATATCGGTATGCGTTTTTAAAGGCTGGCAATGCCTTATTGTAGATTTTATTTTTTAGATAAAGTGCGCCGAGGTTATTTTCGGCCATTGCCATATTATTAATAACTTTTTGCTGCTTACTCACATTTAAATGCTCTTGAATTAGATGTAATGCTTTGTCATCTTGATTTTGGAGAGTTAATATTCTACCAAGATTACCTTTGGCTATAGCAATCCATAGTTGCTGATCATTAGGATGAGTATTGGGATTTTTAATTAATGTGTCTAATAATTTTTGATAATAGTATTTAGAGCTGTCAATATTACCTAATCTAAAATAAGATGCCCCTATTACATCAATCTGCAAAATATGCAGGTTTGGATCTATACCTGCTTTTTGTTTATTAGTAAAGGATAAGAATTTTAGCCCATAGTTGATGCTTTGTCTATAATCTTCATGAAGATATAATCCATAACTAACATTACAATATCGATTAACATAAAACACAAAGTGAGAAGTACCTATTTTCTCCTGTAATTCTAGCGCTTTTAAATTGTACAAAACATAAGTATTTGCCGTTGGCGATAACTCTGCATATAACGCATAAATTTCGGCTGTTAGCTGGTTATCTTTTAACTGATTAGCTAATTTGATGCATTTAATTAAAGGTGGCCCACCTTTTGGGGATTTTAGTCTATCCCAAATACCTAATTCAATTTTCCCATAAATATCAAACATCACTGTTCTAATCCATAACCTATCATCTGGATTTTCTTTTAGATAGGCATACATCTGATTGATAATTTGATTGTATTCTGCTATGTTTCTTGTTTTCTTTAATAAACTATAGGTTTCTTCTGCTCGATGGGTTTGTGAAGTGTCGCTAACTTTCCAGGCCTTGATGTAGGGTTTAATTAATTCGCTCTGCGCTTTGGCACTAAAACTCCAAAACAAAACACATAACCAGATTGAGCGTAACTGCCACATAAAACAAGGTAGAGAATGAGCACTAGAAGCATTCATTTACAATACCCCTATTGGTTGTAAACTTAATATTTAAGATTTAAAAACACAAAAAAAGAGCCACCGTTTTTGCGGTTGCTCTTTGTAAAATTTTGATAGTAAAATATTAATTATTAGTTAATTAATGCTTGTTTAATATCATTTAAGATGTCATCAATATGCTCTAAACCAATTGACAAACGAACTGTTCCTTGTTCAATTCCTACTTCTAAACGTTGTTCTTCTGTCAGTTTTGAGTGTGTACTTGTTGCTGGATGTGTTGCGATTGAACGGGTATCGGCCAAGTTTGCAGAAATGGAGAACATTTTCAATCCATCCATAAATTTGCGAGCACCTTCTACCCCATTTTTTACTACAACGGTTACAATTCCTCCACCCTGTTTCATCTGCTTTTTGGCAATTTCGTACTGAGGATGGGATTTTAAGAATGGATATTTTACCAGTTGAACTTGTTCGTGACCTTCTAAAAATTCAGCAACCTTTAAGGCATTTTCGCAATGTCGATCCATTCTCACTGCCAAGGTTTCTAAGCTTTTAGATAAAATCCAAGCATTAAAGGGAGATAAAGATGGTCCACTGTGGCGAGCAAAGTTCATTACTTCGGTTATTAAATCTTTTCTGCCCAAGATTATACCACCAAGCACACGACCTTGTCCATCTATATATTTTGTAGCCGAATGGATAGAAATATGAGCCCCTAATTTAATTGGCTGTTGTAAGTATGGAGTGGCAAAACAGTTATCAACCACTAAAAGTTGATTGTGCTTTTTAGCCAAGTCGCCTAAAAATTCTAAATCAATAATATCTATGCCAGGGTTTGAAGGCGTTTCAACGAAAATCATTTTCGTATTTGGCTTTATTAAACCTTCCCAATCTTGTGGTTTATCTAAATCTGCATAATCAAATGTTACGCCCCACTTAGAAAATACATTGGTTAATAATTGGTGTGTTGAACCAAAAACCGAACGACTTGAAACGATATGGTCGCCACTTTTAAGGAAAGCACCAAATGTGGTAAAAATAGCCGCCATACCGGTTGCCGTTGCAAAACCATCTTCAGCGCCTTCTAACAAACACATTTTTTCAATGAACTCTGATGTGTTTGGATTGGCGTAGCGGCTATAAACATTCCCTTCTTTTTCGTTAGCGAATAAAGCACGCATCTCTTCCGCATCATCAAACTTATAACTTGAAGTTAAATAGATGGGTGCAGAATGTTCTTTATGTAAACTTCTTTCTGTTTGGGTACGAATAGCGATGGTTTCAAAATTTTCGGACATTGTATTTGGTGTTGAGATGTGAGATATGAGATGTGAGATGTGAGACCTTTCAGCCTTCTACCTTACATCCTCTACCCTAAACCTAGTTTATTGTAAAATTTCTTCTTTTGGGATATTTAGTTGTTCAGAAACATCATTCAAAATAGCTGAAAGTGTTCCTAGTTTTAAAGGATTATGCAAAGGAATTGTTAAATGTAAACCACTTTTTGAATTTGTTAGCCTTACGTTGCTACCTTTTTGTCGAGTAATTTCGTAACCCAATTTTTCGAGTATCTTAATTAATTCTTTGTCCGATAAATCACGAGGGATTTTCATTTTAATTTGTGGATCGGTTATAAGGTAAGTAATTCTTCCTTAACCAGATGCAAACGAATTATCTTCGGCATTTTATCGTCATCAAAATGACATTGTACAGCTTCCTTTATATTTTCTTTTAATTCATCAATTGTTTCACCGTCGGTAAATATCTTTTCCCCTAAAGCTTTAGCCACATAACCGCCTTCAACGGCTTCTTCTACAAGAAAAAACACTTCATTCATAATTCAAATATAATAATTATAATTTGCCTTGATTAATAGTGTATGTAAAATTAATTTTTGCAGAGCGACCTAAGATATTAGCTACTGAGCAATATTTATCGAAGGTTAAAGCCAATGCTCGTTCTACTTTTTGTTCATTTAAATTACCAGCAAGATTAAACTGGATATTGATTTCTTCAAATATTGCTGGTTCTTCATTTACCCTCGAAGCGTTAATGTTAATTGTAATATCGGCTAAATCTTCCTTTTGTTTAGTAAGGATATTCACCATATCTATCCCACTGCAACCACCTAAACCTATTAATAAAGTTTCCATTGGTCTAAAACCCTTCCCCTCTCCACCAATTGCTGGGTTGGCATCTAGCTCCACAGTAAAACCGCCTTCATTTGTGGCTTCAAAATTAAATTTCCCGCTTTTGCGGATGAGGTTTACTTCCATATTCTTTTAACCACCAAGCCACAGAGAACACAAAAGCTAAATTTTCTTGGTGGATTTTGTGCCTTTGTGGTTTATTATTTATTAGATATTATAAAATACCAAATTATTTCTTTCTAATTCTGGTAAACTGATTTCCTTTTCAAAAATGCCAAAAACAGATGATCCGCTGCCACTCATTAGCGCAAATGTAGCACCTGCAGCATAAAGCTTTGTTTTTATTTCGTCAATTTCTGGGTATTTTTCAAAAACCGAAGTCTCAAAATCGTTTACAATATTAGCTTTCCATTCGCTTAAAGGCAAATTTATCAGTTCTTTTAAGGATGTGTTGGGCTGTTTAACTTTTACTTTACTGTAAGCCTCGGCAGTTGAAACGTGAACTGGCGGTTTTACCAGTACCATAAAATGATTGGATAGATCAATGTCACTCTCTTCAAATTCATCTCCTTTTCCAAAAGCAAAAGTTGGTTTATTCTCAATAAAAAAAGCACAATCAGCTCCTAAAACACGAGCATAATCTTGCATCTTTTCTATCGTTAAACCTAATTTGAACTTATCATTCACCAATTTGATTAAAAAAGCGGCATCGGCAGAACCACCCCCTAAACCTGCACCAACCGGAATATTTTTTAGCAAAATAATTTGTTGATGGGGCAAATTGAAATCTTTCTGTAAAGCTTTAAAGGCTTTTACACAAAGGTTATCCTCAGCGTCGCCAGGAATATCAATTCCTTTAATGATACAGCTAGTTACCTCAGCGTCGATAATTTCTACAACATCATTTAGCTTAATAGGGTAGAAAACGGTTTGAAGGTTATGGTAACCATCAGCACGTTTTTCGGTAAGGTTTAAACCTAAATTTATTTTAGCATTAGCAAAAGCAAGCATCTTTTTGATTTACGATTTTAATGTGAAGATTTACGATTTCAGTTCTTATACTTTATAAGTATAATGCCCAATAATTTTCCAAGAGAATAGCACATCTTCCATTACCTGCCCAGCTCCAATATTATGTACTATTAAAAAGCGTTTGCCATCGGCAGATTTTCTATTTACCACCACCCCAATGTGAGAAATATTTCCACTCAAATTCCAGCAAACAATATCTCCGGGTTTGTAATCGGCAGCATTAGTTGTCATCGATTTTACTGTACCTTTACGTTTAAAGAAAACCATTAAGTTATAAACTCTTCTGTGATCAATATTACGATCGGTAGTTTTACGTCCCCAATCTTTTGGATAAAGCCTAAAATTCGGCTTCATATCTTCGTGTACATCTTTTTGTAGATCGATATTCAAACCAGTTCTATAGGCTCTAATTACCACATCGGTACAAACCCCTTTGTTGGCAGGCACATCTCCATTTGGGTAGGGCATACTAAAATACGCTGGATCATAGATTACCTTTTGTTTGGTTAAAGCCAATGCAGCATCAGAAAGTTTTAATGCAGTTACCGATTGACTGAAACTCTGATCAACAATAAATAGGAAAATGAAAAATAGGACTATTTTTTTAGACATCATTATAGGCTTAAATGTGTTCCAAATCTAATTTAATTTTCTTGGATTGGAAAAATTACACAATGTGGAAAAAGCATATGAATAAACATTATATTAATTTTTAGTTTTGTGTAAATTAAAAAACAAAAGCCCCTTTAGGGGTTTGGGGTTATGAAACAATATTTAGATTTAATGCAACACGTGCTAGATCATGGCACACAGAAACACGACCGAACTGGAACTGGAACAATTAGCGTATTTGGCTATCAAATGCGTTTTAATTTGCAAGATGGTTTCCCGATGGTAACTACTAAAAAACTGCACCTTAAATCTATTATTCACGAACTGATCTGGTTTTTAAGTGGCGACACCAACATCAGCTACCTTAAAGAAAATGGCGTACGTATCTGGGATGAATGGGCCGATGAAGATGGCAATTTAGGTCCGGTATATGGTTCGCAATGGCGCTCTTGGCCAAAACCTGATGGCGAAAAGATTGATCAAATCACCCAAATCATCAATACAATTAAAAAAAATCCAGATTCTAGAAGAATTATCGTTTCTGCTTGGAATGTTGCGGAAATAGAAAATATGGCATTACCTCCATGTCACGCCTTTTTTCAATTTTATGTAGCACCCCCTGACCCCCTAAAGGGGGAAACTAAGGGAAAGCTTAGTCTTCAATTGTACCAACGCAGTGCGGATATATTTTTAGGCGTACCATTTAACATTGCATCTTATGCCTTATTAACCATGATGGTTGCCCAAGTTTGTGGTTTGGAATATGGAGATTTTGTACATACACTTGGCGATGCGCATTTGTACAATAACCATATCGAACAGGCAAACCTACAGCTAAGTAGAGATACTAGGCCATTACCAACTATGAAAATAAATCCTGAGGTGAAAGATATCTTCGATTTTAAATTTGAAGATTTTACTTTAGAAAATTACGACCCACATCCGCATATTAAAGGGATAGTTGCGGTATAACCCCCTAACCCCCTAAAGGGGGGAAATTAACCACACTAAAATATGAACGATATAAAAGAAAAGTCCCCTTCAGGGGATTTAGGGGTATCCATCGTAGTAGCCGTTTCAGAAAACAATGCCATTGGCAAAGACAACCAATTGTTATGGCATTTACCTGCCGATTTAAAACATTTTAAAGAAATTACAACTGGGCATCCCATTATTATGGGACGCAAAACTTATGATTCTATAGGCAGACCCTTACCCAACAGAAGAAATATTGTAATTACCCGTCAAAAAGATTTAACTATCCAAAATGTAGAAGTTGTTCATGATTTATCGGAAGCTATTGCACTCTTTAAAGAAGATGAAGAGATTTTTATAATTGGCGGTGCCGAAATTTACAAACATGCATTAGTCTATACTAACAAGATCTACTTAACTACGGTTCACCACGAATATGAAGCGGATACGTTTTTCCCAGAATTAAATGCGGAAGAATGGGAAACTACCCATCAAGAATATCACAATGCAGACGAAAAAAATAACGTAGCTTACACTTTTTCGACTTTAGAACGCAGATAATCCAACTTCCTTAATAAAAGTGAAATAAGAACTCCTATTATTTAAAAAAATAATTAGATTTGCCGACTTGTTTAAAAAACAGCACTATAGAAAATAATTTATAACAAAAAATGCAAGGTAAAGGTTTTATTAAATTTATGGCAATACTTTTAGGTATTGTCTGTTTGTATTCTCTCTCGTTTAATCTGGTTACATACAATGTAGAAAAAGACGCTAAAGCGTTTGCCAAAGGCGATGCAGCTAAAGAAAAAGCTTATTTAGATTCAATGGCTTCTGAGCCAGTTTATCCGGTATTAGGCTTAACCTATCAACAAGTAAAAGGTAAAGAAATTAACCTTGGGCTTGATTTAAAAGGTGGAATGAACGTTACAATGGAAATTTCATTGGCAGAGTTAACTAAATCTTTAGCAAACAATACTAATGATGCTACATTTAACCAAGCATTAGCAAATGCACAAACACAAATGAATGCTGGCGGAAATGATTTCGTTACTTTGTTTGTAAATGAGTACGAAAAACTTGCACCTAATGGAAAGCTAGCTGATTTCTTCGCAAATGCAGATAATACTGCCTTGTTAAAATCAACTGCAAGCAATTCTGATGTAAAATCTTACTTAACTAAAGAAGCTACAAGTGCTATCGACCGTTCATTCATCATCCTACGTAGTCGTATTGATGGTTTTGGTATGGTTAGTCCTAACATGCAGAAACAAGAAGGTTCTAACAGGATATTTATCGAAATGCCAGGTGTACAAGATAAAGAACGTGTTCGTAAATTATTACAAGGATCTGCTGAATTGCAATTTTGGCAAGTTTACCAAAACAACGAGGTTGTTGGTATTTTAGAGAACGTAAATAAAACGCTTGCATTAACTGTAAAAGATACTACAGCTACTGCTAAACCTGCAGATACCGCTAAACAAGGTGGTAAATTAGCTGGCTTAACAAAAGCAAAAGATACTTCGGCAACTGCTAAACAGGCAGAAGCTGCAAAATCAAACCCATTATATGCTGTTTTAAGTATCCCAACTTATCAAGCAGAAAATGGCCAACAAGCTTTACGTCCAGGACCAGTTGTAGGTTGGGTGTTACAAAAAGATACGGCTAAAGTAAACGCTTACTTAGCAAGACCAGAAATTAGACCATTAATTCCTGGCTCAATGAAATTCATGTGGAGTTTAAAACCAATGGATAAGAGCAAAGTATTTGAATTGTATGCAATTAAAGTAGTTTCTCCAGACGGCAAACCAGATTTAGGCGGTGAGGCAGTTGCTAACGCTCGTGATGGTTTTGGCGAAAATAACAGTCCAGAAGTTACTATGTACATGACTAGTGAAGGTACTAGCAAATGGAAAAAAATTACTGCCGACGCTGCTGCTGATCCTAACAATAAAAAAGCAATTGCAATTGTATTAGATAATACAGTTTACTCTGCTCCAACTGTACAAAACGAAATTCCAAATGGTGTATCATCAATCTCTGGAAGTTTTACTACAGAAGATACTAAAGATTTAGCAAACATCTTAAAAGCTGGTAAATTACCTGCACCTGCTAAAATCGTTTCAGACTTTATCGTTGGCCCATCATTAGGTCAAGAAGCTATCGATAGCGGTTTAGCCTCATTCATCATCGCCTTTGCGGTAATCTTAGCTTTCATGGCAATGTATTACAACAAAGCAGGTTGGGTAGCTAACATTGCATTGGTAATCAACGTATTCTTTATTATGGGTGTTTTAGCTGCATTTGGTGCAGTATTAACCTTACCTGGTATTGCTGGTATCGTATTAACCATCGGTTTATCCGTAGATGCGAACATCCTAATATTTGAACGTGTAAGGGAAGAGCTTGCACAGGGTAAAAATACGGCAACCGCAATTAAAGAAGGTTTCAAACACGCGATGTCGTCTATTATTGACTCTAACGTAACCTTATTTATCTTAGGTGGTATCTTAGCTATATTCGGTACAGGACCAGTTCGTGGTTTCGCTGTAACTTTATGTGTGGGTGTATTAACTTCGTTCTTTGCTGCTGTTTTAATCTCTCGTGTTATTTTCGACTCGATGTTAAACAGAAAAGCAAACATCAGCTTTGATAATAGCTTAACTAGAAATGCATTTAAAAACATTGCTTTCAACTTTGTTGGTCGCAGAAAATTATATTATACCATTTCTGCTGTTATTATTGCTGCAGGTATTGGTTTCTATGTTAAAAATGGAGGTTTACATTTAGGTGTAGATTTTAAAGGTGGTAGAACTTATATGGTTAAGTTCGATAAACCAATGAATACTGAAGATTTAGCTAAAACTTTAGTAACTAATTTTGAAGGTGAAGAAGCATTGGTTAAAACTGCTGGTGCTAACAATACATTCAAAATTACTACTCCTTACCACATTACAGATCAAGATCAGAATGCAGATAAAGTTGTAGAAACTGCTTTGAGAAAAGGTTTAGATACTTTCAATACTAAATACAGTATCGAAAGTTCTCAGAAAGTTACCCCTACTATTGCAAGTGATATTATTTATGGTGCTTATGGTGCTATTTTATTCTCTTGTGTGGTAATGTTTATCTATATCTTGGTACGTTTTAGAAAATGGCAATATGGTTTAGGTGCGGTTATCGCATTATTCCATGATGTGGCATTGGTATTATCATTCTATACTATTTTAGATGGTGTATTGCCTTTCCCATTAGAGATTGGACAAGATTTTATTGCGGCTATCTTAACCGTTATGGGTTACACTATGACAGAAACAGTTGTTGTATTTGACCGTATCCGTGAGAAACTAGGCGAAACTGGCAAAACTGATGTTTATGGTGTAGAGCGTGATAACTTAATCAACTTTGCATTAAACAGTACTTTAAGTCGTACCATCTTAACATCATTAACCGTATTTTTCGTACTGATCGTTATCTTTATCTTTGGTGGAGACAGCATCCGTGGGTTTATCTTTGCATTATTGATTGGTCGTATCATCGGTACTTACTCATCATTATGTATCTCTACTCCTATCGTAATCGATTTATCTAAAAACGCCCCTGTTAAAGAGGTTAAGTAAGTTTTTGAATTTATAAAATACTAAGGGTCTCGAATTTTTCGGGACCCTTTTTTGTTTTACCTCACCTTATCAATTTTTTTACTTTAGCTTCTGTCTTTGAAATCCTCTCCTCTAGGAAAGGGATACAAAGGAACTGCGTTTTACCAATTGCTTTAATAGGGTGAGGTTTTTAATAAACCAATGTCAGCATTTCATCGCTTGCTTCTGCCCCGCTTTCCTTACTGCCATTAAAAATGGCATTCATACAATCGGGTTTAAAATGGAGAGGCAATGGTTCTTAGGACAGGTTGCAACTTCACCCCATGAGCGGTTGTGTGCAAACTTCTACCTAATCAGTCCTTCTCCGCAAGGAGAGGAAGACAATGGAACTGCGTTTAACTAATAAATCTAAGAGGATCAGGTTTAGCAAGCTTTGCCGGAACTGAAAATTCAAAAGAATTACTGCCTTTGTACAATAAACCCGATTGCAAAGCGGGGCTATAAAAACCGATAAGCTGATGTATTCATTTTCAAAATATTTTAACATTAATGAATTAAGGAACCTGAAGTTTACATTTTGCCTTATCAATGCATAATCCTAAACATATCGCCGTCATTTCTTAAACTACATTAAGAACTATTCACTTAAGAACTTAGTATATTTGTTAAACTAATTGATAGGTTCGTTAGTTTATCTATTATGGAAAACAAAAAGCAAAGAATTGTTATTGTTGGTGGTGGTTTTGGGGGGATCGAATTAGCAAAAAAACTTCGTAAAAAAGATGTTGAAGTAATTATTCTCGACAAACATAATTACCATACTTTTCAACCTTTACTCTACCAAGTTGCAACAGGCGGACTAGAGGCAGATTCTATTGCTTTTCCGATCAGAAAAATATTTAAAGGACAAAAAAACCTCACATTTAGGGTAACTGAAGTAAAACAGGTTATCCCAGCAGAAAATAAGTTAATTACTACTATCGGAGAAATTGCTTATGACCATTTAATTATTGCTACCGGTTCAACAAGTAACTTTTTTGGTCAGGCAGAAATAGAAAACAATGCCATGCCCATGAAATCTATCCCAGAGGCATTGAATTTAAGGAGTTTGATTTTACAAAATTTAGAACAATCTCTAATTACAAAAGATACCACTAGCAAAGCAGAGTTATTGAATTTTGTGGTGGTTGGTGGCGGTCCAACAGGAGTTGAAACTGCTGGTGCGCTTGCCGAACTTAAAAAGCATGTTTTAAAAAACGATTACTCAGAAATAGACATTAATCAGGTTAATATTTATTTAATTGAAGGTTCTCCAGAGTTGTTGGGACCAATGTCGCCACAAGCGCAGAAAAAATCTCAAGAATTTTTAGAAGAAATGGGCGTTCAGGTGATGACAAACGCTCGCGTAAAATCTTACAATGGAAAGGCAATTGAACTTTTAGACGGAAAGGTTATCCCTTCGGCAACAGTAATTTGGAGTGCGGGCGTAAAAGGTGTGGTATTGGATGGATTGAACCCAGAATGTACGGTTAGAGGCAACCGCTTAAAAGTTGATAAAATTAATAAAGTAGAGTGTTACAATAATATTTATGCCATAGGCGATGTTGCGGCTATGATTACTGATGAAACACCAAATGGACACCCGGGAGTTGCACCAGCTGCTATACAACAAGGCACTTTGTTAGCTAAAAATTTAATCAATATTATTGAAGGAAAACCTACTGAAGACTTTAAATATTTCGATAAAGGATCTATGGCAACCGTAGGTAGAAACAGAGCGGTAGTAGATATTGGTAAAATCCGTTTTCAAGGGATTTTTGCTTGGTTTACCTGGATGTTTGTACACTTAATGACCCTAGTAGGCTTTAGAAATAAAATAGTGGTTTTTGTAAATTGGGTTTGGAGCTATTTTAGCTATGATAGAGGTACAAGATTAATCATTAGACCGTTTATAAAAGGCGATAAATGGAAGGCGATTAATAGTTCGGAAGTAAAGATGTCAGAAAACCCGGAAGTCGGAAAGTTGGGAACTGTCGCCAGTCTGGAAGTCGGAAAGACAGAAAGCCAGAAAGTTTAATCTGCAAAACATTTTCCCCTATTCCATCTTACATTTTCCATTATCAATATGTCTCAAAAAATTAAGCTAGTAGAATGCCCACGTGATGCGATGCAAGGTTTGCATGAATTTATTCCAACTGAACTAAAGGCGGCATATATCAATTTGCTACTTCAGGTTGGATTTGACACCATAGATTTTGGAAGTTTTGTATCTCCAAAAGCTATTCCGCAGTTGCGAGATACAGCGGAGGTTTTAGCACAACTTGACTTAAGCAACACAGAAACTAAGTTACTTGCCATTGTAGCTAATTTAAGAGGTGTAGAAGAAGCTGTAAAACATCAAGAGATCAATTACCTCGGTTTTCCTTTTTCTATCTCCGAAACCTTTCAGCAACGCAATACAAATTCTAGCATTCATCAATCTTTAACTACGGTTGAAGAAATGTTAAACCTTTGCGATCAGCATATTAAAACTGCTGTAGTTTATTTATCGATGGGTTTTGGTAATCCTTATGGAGATGAATGGAATGTAGCAATTGTAGAGAAATGGGCAGAAGAATTAGTTAATAGAGGTGTTAAAATCCTTTCATTGGCAGATACTACAGGGGTGTCTACTCCAGAAAAAATCAAAACTATATTGCCGCCATTAATTAAAAAATACAGCAACATAGAAATAGGAATACATTTACATAGTACACCATTTACACGTTTAGAAAAAATTGAGGCTGCTTATGAAGCAGGTTGTAAACGTTTTGATAGTGCATTAAAAGGCTTTGGCGGTTGCCCAATGGCAGCTGATGATCTCACCGGCAATATGGCAACCGAAGATTTAATTTTTTATTTACAAAGCAAGGGTGAAGATTTAGGTTTAAATATGGATAAATGGAATGAGGCGATGATTTTGTCGTCAATGGTTTTTGCAAATCATTAACGCTCTCGTAAATGAGGAATTTTAAAATTACAATAGCAATTTTGTTGTTGATCCTTTCTTTCTTCGGAGTAGCATTATATGGAGCAGGCAGTCATGGTCATTTCATGTTTAGACCACATATGATAGCAGATTGGATTATATGGGGCACAGTGTTAGTTACCGGGATTGCTGAAATAACTGACAGTTGAATAGAAGATTTTAGTCTATTTTTTACCTTTATAAATTTAATGATAACCTAAAATAACATGTCGATGATCCAAAACTACCCATCTAAAATTAGTATTGCTTTGGTTCTACCAATTATCCTAGTCATTTTTTGTACAATGCTAACTTTTGCATTTACCAATCAATGGATCATCATGCTGCTGTTTATCCCAGTAATTGTCTTTATAGTCCATCTATTTTTAACCACCCGTTATCAGATTAGCAATGATATGTTAATTATTAAAAGTGGTATAGTGATCAATAAAAAGCTTGATATCAACCAAATTCGTAAAATTGTACAAACTACAAATCCATTAAGTTCTCCAGCATTATCCTTAGATAGGATTGAGATTTTTTACCATAAATTTGATAGTGTAATTATATCTCCAAAAGATAAATTAATCTTCATCGAAGCACTAAGGCAAATCAATCCAAACATAGAGGTTGATCTTAAAAACTAAGAAAATGCTGCTTAAAACCTACTATTAAATTGGCTTTGTAAAATATTTCATACCAAGTATTTAAGCTTTTCTTTTTAGCTACCTTTAGCTATCAAACAACACTATTCAAAATAACTATGATTAAAAAATTACTAACTGCTTTGGTAATTATTCTTGCAGTGCAATATACATTTGCGCAAGAATTTGAACCAACTGACTACTTCACCAAAACATATCACGCTGAAAGAAGGGAGGCGCTTCGCAAAATTATGCCAGAAAATGGCGTAATGGCAGTGTTCGCTTATCCTACTCGCAACTTTTCTAATGATGTAGATTACCTCTATCACCAAAATCCAGATTTATATTATTTTACCGGATACAAGGAGCCAGACGCTGTACTTTTCATTTTTAAAGATCCTCAAACTGATGAAAAGGGAAATTCTTTTAAAGAGTTATTTTTTGTTCAAAAGAAAAACCCGCAGCAAGAAAGCTGGACAGGTAAACGTTTGGGCGTGGAAGGTGCTAAAGACCAATTGGGCATTACCATGTCTTTTAATGGAAACGATTTTAAAGATTTCCCTATAGAGCTATCTAAATTCAAGAACATCATATACAGCATCCCTCCTGGTTTGGTGATGCCTAAAACAGAAAACTTTGGTTTAGCTGGATTGGTAGCTTCATTCCTTAGAAAAGCTAACATTTCTTTAGATAACTCTACCGACATAGCAACCGCAAGAAGAACCTACAATAAACTTACGGGTCAGTTAAGAGAAATTAAAACTCCAGAAGAAATTGTAATGTTGCGCAAGGCGATTGAGATCTCTTGCCAAGGGCAGAACGAAGTTATGAAAGCTGCACATGCTAACATGAGCGAACTAGAGATACAAGGTTTGCATGAATTTGTACACAAAAAATATGGTGCAGAAAATGTGGGTTATGGCTCTATTGTAGGCGCAGGAGAAAATGGCTGTATTTTACATTATGTAACCAATACCAAAACTAAAGTGGGCAACTCTTTAATTTTAATGGATGTTGGTGCAGAATATCATGGTTATACTGCCGATGTTACCCGAACCATACCTGCAAGTGGCAAATTTACAGCTGATGAAAAAGCGATCTACCAAATTGTTTACGATGCGCAAGAAGCGGCATTTAAAACTTTAAAACATGGTTCCACTTTCAGTAAAGCAAGTGCTGCTGCTAACGATGTAATTGCTGACGGCTTATTTAAATTAGGTATCATCAAAGACAAAAAAGACTACCGCAAATATTATACTCATGGCCTTGGGCACCACATTGGTTTAGATGTACACGATAGAAGTGCTTCTAGCAGCCTGTTAAAAAATATGGTGATAACTATTGAACCTGGTATTTACATAGCGCCAAACAGCGATTGTGATAAGAAATGGTGGGGAATGGCAGTACGCATTGAAGATGATGTTCTGATTACGCAAGATGGATACGAATTACTTTCTAACTTTGCTCCTAGAAGTATTGCCGAGGTGGAAAAGAAAATGGCTACCAAAAGCGTGTTAGATAATTTTAAATTACCTGTGCTTAAATCTAAGTAACAAAAATTAATATACTTCAAAGCCTTTGATAAAAATCAAAGGCTTTTTCTTAAAATCATTATTCCACTATAACTCCATCCCTTTTGCGAATTACAAAATCTTTCCAATCGCTAGGTGGATCAAACTCTCCAGAACCATAAATTTGATCTTTGGTAAAACCATCTATTTTAACTCCATCAATTCCAAGCCTATTATTTTGCCAAATTGTTTCACCTTTTAAATTAACGCAAGTTAACCCATTTGCATCAGCAATGTAGATAAGATCTTCCTCAAAATAAAACTGTCCAAAATAACCTGATAGCGATAAACTAAGTAGATTATCTTGATTACTTAGATTAAAGAGGTAAAAATTTTCCTCAAATCCAACAGCCAAAAGTTCATGAATATACAAGGCCTGTTTAAATGGGCTGCAATGGAATTGGTAATTTATTTGATAAGCAATTGCGGATAGATCATCAATCACATAAGCCACATTATGAAATTTTAAACTCTGCCTTCCAGAAATTAAAACTGGTGGTTTGATAATTACCGATGGAATAACATCCGAAAAACTAAGCAGCATAAATTCAGATTACACCTTCTTCACCATTTTAAAATGCTGTATACCAGCTTCCTCAAACTGTTCGCCTTCTGCAACAAAACCAAATTTAGCATACAGGCTCACAGCATCTAGTTGAGAATTTAAATAGATATATCCAGCATCAGAAGGTAAATCTGCTAAAGCAGTAGCAATTAATGCCCTACCCACACCCTGTCCTCTAAAATCTTTAAGCACAGCAAAACGTTCTAATTTGTATCCTTTATCTGTTTTACGCCACCTACAGGCGCCACATGGTTGATGATCTGATAAGGCTAAAAAATGTGTAGAAACATCTTCGTTTTCCCACTCCAGTTCTGGCGGACAATGTTGTTCATCAACAAAAACGATTTTACGAATAGCGAAAACTTTTTCTAATTCTTCTTTAGTGGTTGCTTTTTGTACGTGAAGTGTGTCCATCTTTTCTATCTTTTTTAGTGCCTTTAATCTTTCTTATTTTGATTTCGTTAATTTCTTCTGCCGCATCAATAGAATGCGAACAATGGATATCTGTTTCCTTTTTAGCTAATGCAGAAAGTGTTACATAAAATTTGTGTAATTGGTCTAGCTCTGCTTCTGTTAAATCTTCAATATCAACCATACGGTTACTGGCATGCTCGTGTGCGGCAATTAGTTCATTAAGTTTCAACTGTATGGCTTTGCTATCTTTATTTTGTGATTTTTGAATTAAGAAAACCATTAAAAAAGTAATAATTGTAGTACCTGTATTAATTACCAATTGCCAGGTTGGTGAATAGTTAAATACAGGCCCTGTAAATGCCCATAAAAGTACAATTGCAGTAGCGGCTATAAATGCAGTAGAGCTACCCGTAAACTTTGTAGCTATATTAGAAAAACGTTCAAATAAATTACTTTTTTTAGTTTCTATTGGAGCAGCTTTCATTGTCAATTTATTTCCCTAAATATAACATTAAAACACAAAAAAAACGCCATAAGTTTTAGCTTATGACGTTTTTAAACATAGTTATCTTTAAACTATTATAGTTTATCGTTTGCGTTAATGCAATTTAAATCTTCGAAAGCACCAGTTAAGCGTTTTACAAACTCCTCTTCTCCTTTACGTAACCAAACACGCGGATCGTAATATTTTTTATTTGGCTTATCATCTCCATCTGGATTACCAATCTGACCTTGCAAATAAGCTTCGTTAGCTTGATAGTAATCTAAAATACCTTGCCAAAATGCCCATTGCATATCAGTATCAATATTCATTTTAATAGCACCGTAAGAAATTGCTTCTCTAATTTCTTCTTGAGATGAACCCGAACCACCATGAAAAACAAAGTTGATTGGTTTTTCTGCAGTTAAGCTGTATTTCTCTTTAACATAATCTTGAGAATTTTTAAGAATTACTGGTTGCAATTTTACATTACCTGGTTTGTAAACACCATGTACATTACCAAATGCAGCAGCGATAGTAAAACGATCACTTACTTTACTTAATTCATCGTAAGCATAAGCTACTTCGCTTGGTTGAGTATATAATTTAGAGCTGTCCACATCGCTGTTATCCACTCCATCTTCTTCACCACCAGTTACACCTAATTCAATTTCAATCGTCATGCCCATTTTGGCCATGCGTTTAAAATATTCCACACAAACTTCCATGTTTTCTTCAATAGACTCTTCAGAAAGATCTAACATGTGAGAAGAGAATAACGGTTTGCCAGTTTCGGCAAAGAATTTTTCGCCATGCGTCAAAAGACCATCAATCCATGGCAACAGTTTTTTAGCTGCATGGTCGGTATGTAAAACTACAGCAACACCATAATGTTCTGCTAATAAATGCACATGTTTAGCTGCAGAAACCGCACCCAACACACAAGCATTTAAGTTATCATTATTTAATGTTTTACCTGCGTAAAACTGTGCGCCACCGTTAGAAAGTTGGATCATTACTGGCGAATTTACCGCCTTTGCTGTTTCCATTACCGCATTAATGGTATTTGTACCTGTAACGTTTACCGCTGGTAACGCAAATTGATGTTTTTTAGCCTGTTCAAATAATTCCTGAACGGCTGCTCCGTAAATTACGCCTTTATAGCCTTTTAAACTCATTTTTATTTAAATTTGATATTTCGAAGTTATAAAAAAAATCAAGAAATAGTGCCTTTAATCTGGTAAATATCACATTAGTTACCTAAGTGTACTTTATACAATAACTATGCGATATTATGGACAATATTTTTTTAACATAACTTCATTGTAAAACTGATGTTATGTTAAATTAATTTTTCGTTTCTTTGTACTCGCATTTTTAAAACGTAACATGAGTTGGTTTAAGAGAGAAAAAAAGGGTATCATTACCACTACTGATGAAAAGAAAGAAGCACCAGATGGGTTGTGGAATAAGTGCCCGAATTGTAAAAAGGCATTGCACAGTGCAGATTTAACTGAAAACAAATATGTTTGTCAGTATTGTGATTATCACCTTAGAATTGGGTCTAAAGAATATTTTCAAGTTCTTTTTGACAATAATGAGTTTACTGAACTTTTCCCCAATCTAACTTCAGGAGATCCATTACAATTTAACGATAACAAACCATATACAGAGCGCATTGTAGAAAGTCAGGCTAAAACTGGCTTAAAAGACGCTATTAGAGCTGCTCATGGTAAGGTAGATGGACAAGAACTGATGGTTGCCTGTATGGATTTCGCTTTTATCGGTGGCTCAATGGGTTCGGTAGTTGGAGAAAAAATTGCTCGTTCTATAGATTATAGCATCAAAAATAAAGTGCCATTTTTAATGATTTCTAAATCTGGTGGTGCCCGTATGATGGAAGCTGCATTTTCATTGATGCAAATGGCCAAAACATCTGCAAAACTAGCTTTGTTAGCTCAAGCTAAAATCCCATACATTTCTTTATTAACTGATCCTACTACTGGTGGTGTTACTGCATCTTATGCCATGTTGGGCGATATCAATATTGCAGAACCAGGTGCTTTAATCGGCTTTGCTGGCCCACGTGTAATTAAAGAAACCATTAAAAAAGATCTACCAAAAGGTTTCCAAACTTCAGAATTTGTATTGGAGCATGGCTTTTTAGATTTTATTGTTGATAGAAGACAAATGAAAGCTAAATTGGCGACTTTCTTAAAAATGATGAAAAATTAAAATAGCAGGAAAGTCGCGAAAGAAAATATTTAAAAAGCAGGGCTTGATTTCTTAGGAATATCAGTCCTGCTTTTTTTATGAAATAATTGGGCTTAAAAGATTTATAACTTAATTTCTCTTCAGCTCTCAATGTTAAAAATTGAAATGAAAATATTATCTTAGGTTATAAGCAGTAACCTAAGCATTTGTAATTGTGTCTAACCAAGAAAATTAAACCAAAAACCATCATGAAAAACTTATTATTATTCATTTTTTGTATCGCAATGAATGTAAGTGCTAGTGCACAGGAGAAAAAGCCAAATCCAAATTACGATGCTATACTGGCTAAAAAATATGAAGCTGAGGATAATGGTATGAAAATGTATGTGATGGTGATCTTAAAAACTGGCACAAATACAACTGCGACTAAACTAGAAACAGATAGTGCATTTGCTGGTCATATGGCAAACATGGGCAAACTAGTTAAGGCAAATAAATTGATTGTAGCTGGTCCATTCGAAAAAAACGATAAGAATTTTAGAGGTATTTTTATTTTAAATACTAAATCTATCGACGAGGCAAAATCCATTATAGCTACAGACCCAGCCGTTAAAGCTAAGTTATTAGATGCTGATATATTCAACTGGTATGGTTCTGCAGCCTTGCCAGCCTATTTGGAATCTGCAGATAAAGTAAGGAAGTTTAAAAATTAGGATACAAAACATTAGAAAATCAGGATTTGGAATTCTTTGGAATGTCAGCCCTGCCTTTTGCTTTACTCCACTTCGTTCCGTGTTCGCGTCAATCAGGTTTAGCGAACAAAGGTTTTTGCAGCTATGAAGGGCTTCTTTTTTAGCAAAAGCTTAAGTTATTTAGCCCCGATTGAGTGAAAATCCTTTTACTAAAGTCCACTTTAGGGATTGCTATCGGAATAGGGGTAAAAGATTGAAACAAAAGCGGGACTGACTTAAATAATAGCTACAAATATTGCGCTCCAAAAAAACTCATTATCTTAGTTATTCATAATCCCATCAAATGAAAAAACTAATCTTGTCGATACTTACCTCCATCCTACTTTCTAGTTTTACCATTCACCATCTCAATAAACCAAAAGCTATTGTTGTCTGGCAACCATCTCACCAAACAGATACCGGAGTAGATTTTAGTGAAGCAAAAACCTGTAATGGCATTGTAGAGGCTGCCATGGCAGCAGATCCCAAACTAAAAGAATATAAAGTGTGGAGTTTAGACCAGCCTAATCTACACCACGCTAATATGGGCAGCAATACTATAATTGAACATACATCAGCAATAATAGAGGGCAAAATGTCTGGTTATGCTTATGAATTGCAAGAATCTAACAATAAGAAACCTGATGTTTTTATTGCCGTACACAATAATGGTGGCACTAAACGTCATGCCATTTGGGGCTTTATACACGACGGCGACCCTTACGAAACAGAAAATAGAGCATTAGCCGCAAGATTAATAGCTGCAGTAAGTGCCGTTACAGATTTAGAAAACAGAGGTGTGCATTTAGATAGTTCTACTGGTAGAAACAACTATACCTGCAAAAACACCGGCAAAAAAGCTTTTTACAGTTTAGATGAGCATGTTAATACTGCAAAATACAGAGTACTTTTAGAAGTTGGCGATAATGGTGTAAGTAAAGCATTTTTAGAAAATCCTACCAATCAGAAAAAAATGGGCGAAGCTATAAAAGCAGAATTAGCAAAATGGTTAGCGGAAAAAAATTTGAATTAAATGCCTACTTGCATTCTCATAAAAATTTTGAAAAATATTAAATCTACATCCAATTATGGCTGCGAAAACAAAAACTGCGGAAACAACTGTAAGTGTTACTGATTTTATCAATTCATTTGTAGAAAAGGAAGAAAAAAAACAAGACAGTTTTCGTCTCATTGAACTGATGCGAAAATGGTCTGGTTTTGAGCCTAAAATGTGGGGACCAACAATTATTGGCTTTGGCAGTTATCATTATAAATATGCCAGTGGGCACGAAGGCGATGCACCAATCATTGGTTTTTCGCCTCGCAAGGCAGCGTTTTCTTTGTATGTAACTTATGCTACCGAAGAAAACCAAGAACTCCTTAGCCAACTGGGTAAGCTCAAAATGGGGAAGGCTTGTATCTATTTCAAGAAGCTTACCGACCTTAATCTTGAAGTGCTGGAAAAACTTAGTCAACGCACCATCAAATACATCAATGAAAACCATAAATGCGGCTGTAGAGCATAAGAATTTGATAATATTTGAAAAGCAAGGATAGCAATTCTTAGGAATGTTAGTCCTGCTTTCTGCTCTATCCCTGATGCTCCTAGTCCCGATAAATCAGGGAAGAATCAGGGGATGCCGCGGCAATCAGGTTTATATTACATAAGCTTTTGCTTAAAAATCACTATCAACCGTTCAAAGAAATTATTCTTCGATGGCTAAACGTTTTAAAATCACCGATTTTAGACGTTCTTCATTTTCATCGCCCCAAATTCCGAGCGTTGAAATAACAGGAATTAATGTTTTACCAAATTCGGTTAAGCTATATTCTACTTTTGGAGGCACAACTGGATAAATTTTCCTTACTACCAATTCATGATCTTCTAGCTCTTTTAACTGAATATTCAATACCCTTCGAGAAGCATCTGGAATTTTTCGTTGAAGTTCGCTCGGACGTTGATGTCCTTGATCAATAAACCACAATAAGCGAATTTTCCATTTCCCATATAATACTTCGCCAATTAAATCGAGGCCGCAATTTAGGTTAGGTAATATTTTCCTTTCGTACATAAACAAAAGTAAGCCTATGTTCCAAATTGTGCAATAGGGGAAAAATTTATCCCTATGCAATTCGTATTTCCGTACTTGTGCATGCTGTACATAAGACTGAAATTTGTATCAAACAAAAAACAATGGAACAGTATTTTAATTTTAACAATGAACTATCAGGCAAAATTGCCTTAGTAACAGGTGGTACAAAAGGAGCTGGAAAAGCAATTGCAGAAAGGCTTTTACAAGCTGGTGCAACAGTTATCATTACTGCACGAAACACACCTGAAAAAGAAAACAGCAATTTGCATTTCATTCCTTCCGATTTAAGCAAGGCAACAGATGCACAAAAACTGGTAACCGAAGTACTTTCCACTTATGGAAAGCTAGACATTTTAATAAACAATCTTGGTTCTTCAGTAACTCCTGCTGGTGGTTTCGTTGCATTAACTGATAAAGATTGGGAATCAACCCTACAAGCTAATTTACTGGCTCCTGTACGACTAGACAGAGGATTTTTACCACAAATGATTGAACGAAAAAATGGTGTTATTATCCATATTGCTTCTATTCAAGGCAAACTACCATTATATGATTCTACATTGCCTTATGCAGCTTCAAAAGCAGCATTAATCAATTACAGTAAAAGCTTATCAAATGAAGTGACACCAAAAGGAGTTCGTGTGCTCACAGTCTCGCCAGGATGGATAAATACAACTGCATCAAAATCATGGCTGGGTGAGATTGCAAGAAATGCAAACAGTAGCGTAGAAGAAGCTCAACAAAGTGTAATGAATGCTTTGGGTGGAATACCTTTTGGCAGACCTGCAGAACCAGAAGAAGTAGCTGAATTAGTAGGTTTTTTGGCTTCGCCAAGAGCTAATTATTTAACAGGAACCAATTTTGTAATCGATGGTGGCACAGTGCCAACAATTTAATAACCTTAAATAAATTTAAAAATGAACTTACCTAAAAAAATCGCAGACTTAGTAACAGCACAAAATAATTTCGACAGCTCAGCTTATGCTGATTGTTTTTCGGAAACGGCAGTTGTATTTGATGAAGGACACACTCACAATGGAAGAAAGGAGATTGAGAAATGGATTGAAAAAGCAAACCAAACTTACAAAGCAGTAATAAAACCAATTGAATATTCGACAACCAATCAGACTTTATCAGCTGAAATTTCAGGAAATTTTCCTGGAAGTCCACTTGTGCTAACCTATCATTTTGAATTTACAGATGGGCAGATACAATCACTTAGAATTGTTTAAGACACTGCAAAAGAAAATGATACAATTAGGGCTAAAGTAAAAACTTTAGCCCTTTTAATTTTTTTTGTATTCTCTGTTTGTAGATACAAATCTCCAACCTATAAAACATTGGTTTAACTTAATTAGCCCTGATTGCAATGAAAAGCTTTCGCTTCTTCAGCGAAACTTGTAATGTAAAGCAGGACCAACTTTAATCATTGCACTACAATTTCGCTTCAAAAAATTAAATTTGATTATCAACTAAAGTTTCCTCTCCGCCGCGGCGGATCGGAATGACAAAAATTTCTTTGGCTTTGTGCTCTTTGTGCCTTTGTGGTTAAAAACTACTCTTCCTTCTGCTGGAACTTATAAAACAAATAACCTAAAAAAGGCAAGATTAAAAAGCTACCCAGCACCAATGCCCAGCCTAAACTTTGTACTGTTTTAATTGGCGCAATGGTTTCGTAAAGTGAAATGGTATCTCCATTTTTTAAGCGAATAAAATTAGGAAAGTGTGCATAGCTAATCGCCACCAAAATCATGGTAACTTGGAAACCAGCTAAAATTCGCAAAACTTTAGTTTTACCTTTCAACAGCAAATACCACAACAATATAAGAGACAAACTTGCGAGAATAACAGCTGCCAACGCCACATTATTTTGAAAAACCCAATTGATGAGTGGAACGTTTTCGAAATGGGCAGCTGTAAATACCATCGCTCCAAAAATTACCGCAGCAACATTCATAAACTCTGCCTTTTTGATGAAACGCTTTTTATCTTCTTCGGCTTCGGTTTCGCCTATGAGATAAATTGCCGCCAGAAAACCACAAAGTGCCACTGTAAACAAACCAACAGCGATAGAAAACCAGTTTAACCAGCTAAAAACATAGGCCGAAGCAAAGTCTGTTGCTTGTGTATCAATTTGTCCGGAGAGCACGCTACCGGCAATAATGCCTAAAAATAAAGGTGTAATAAAGCTAGAATAAATGAAAATCTTGTTGTAAACTTCCTGCATTTGGTCTTTCACGGCATCGTAATGCCTAAAAACAAAAGCGGTTCCTCTTGCGATAATACCGATGAGCATAATGGCTAATGGAATATGAAGGTAAACCGACATGGTGGTGTATATTTTGGGGAAGGCGACAAACAAAATCACGATGGTAATAATGAGCCACATGTGGTTGGCTTCCCAAACTGGACCAATAGCTTGGCTCATTGTTTTACGAGTTCTACTTCGATTTTTTTGAGAAGTAAACAGTTCGATAATTCCGGCGCCAAAATCTGCACCACCCAACAAAAAGTAAAGCAAAATAGCTAAACATAGAAATGCAATGATTACATAATCCATATCAATTGGCTTTAGCTAATGGTGAAACTTCTGGTTGACTATAAAGCGTGGGCACCATTTTAATCTGTCGGTAAAGCAAGAAAATCACAATCACATTTAACGAAGCGTAAATTGCCGAGAACAAATAAAACGACCAAGCGATACCGGGCATCGGAGTAACGGCATCTCGGGTGCGCATAATGCCATAAATTATCCATGGCTGTCTACCAACCTCTGTTACAACCCAACCTGCTTCTAAAGCGATATATCCTAGCGGAATGGCGAGCACAAATAACTTTAACAACCATTTACGTTCTAGGATAGATTTTTTGCGCCACAACAAGAAGAAATAGCCCAAAGATATGAGCACCAACAAACTTCCAATTCCTACCATAATTTGGAAAGCATAATGGGTTACTGCAACTGGTGGCTGTTCATCTGCAGGGATTTTATCTAAGCCTGTAACTTCGGCTTTAAAATCGCCATGCGCCAAAAAACTTAATGCGCCAGGTATTTCGATAGCATGCGTTACTTTTTTATTCTTTTCATCTACTATACCGCCAATTAATAATGGCGCTGGTTTTTGCGTTTGGTACAGCGCTTCCATGGCGGCAAGTTTGGCTGGTTGTCTTTGCGCCACATCTTTTGCAGATAAATCTCCACTTATGGGCTGCAAAACCGCACAAATGGTAGCAAATACTGCAGCAATTTTAAATGCCTTGTAATGGAAATCTTGATTTTGCTTTCTTAAAATCATGAGTGCATGCACACCAGCCACGGCAAAACCTGTTGCGGTAAATGCTGCCAAACACATGTGTAATGCTTGTGTAAACCATGCTTTGTTAAACATGGCAGCAATTGGATCTATGTTTAAGTATTTGCCGTCTACAAAATCAAATCCCGCTGGGCTATTCATCCAAGCGTTAGCCGCAACCACTAAAATTCCTGATGCTAGACCACTTACCCCAACAACAACCCCAGTAAACCAATGGAACCATTTGTTCAATTTATTCCAACCATAAAGGAAAAATCCTAGAGCAATGGCTTCGATAAAAAAAGCTGTTCCTTCTAAAGAAAATGGCATCCCGAAAATTGGGCCGGCATGCTCCATAAACTTTGGCCAAAGCAGACCTAACTCAAATGATAACATGGTACCAGACACAGCACCAGTTGCAAAAAAGATAGCAACACCTTTGCTCCAAGCTTTAGTTATGTTTTTATAGACTTCATTGTTAGTTCTGAGCCATTTGTAGTGTGAAACTGCCATGAAAAATGGCATCACCATTCCGATACAGGCATAAACAATATGGAAGCCCAGTGATAGGGCCATCTGCGAACGGGCAGCTAAAAAATCATCCATAGCAACAGGGATTTGTATGGTAACAAATATACCCTATAGAATGATGGAATTAACTAGCCTACAACAAAATACCTAAGAAATTTCTAATATGGAATGTTTATAAATTGATCTTTTCTATAAAAAGAAAGCCGCTGATTCGCAGATTTTAATTATATAAATATCTCAAATCAGCGGCTCAAACTATTATCCGTTGGTCAGTGTTTTCAACTCCCAAAAATCCGTATTTCACGAATCAACTAACGACTAATCAACAATTATCCAACTGTCAACTCCGTATACGCAGCTGTCAAACTTCTTGCAATACCATCGCCTTGCCATTCTGGTGCACCTGGAATTGTAGTTGCTTTTAAAATATCTTCTTTTGTTTTCCCTGCTTTTATTTCTGCTTTTACGAAAGTCATTAAGCTTTCTAAATAATTTTTAAAGGCTTTTACATTTTCCTTATCGCCTACAACTTTTTCTGGATCCAAACTATGCCCTGTAATTACAATAGTATCTTTATCAAACTGATTATAAATCTGATCTAACGCTGTTATCCAATTACCGATGTGAGCGCCATTTGCTTGATCTATAAACGGAAAACGACGGTTAAATACTAAATCGCCAACGTGCACAATGTTTGCATTTTCGAAATGATAAACCACATCTCCATTGGTATGGCCCGAGCCATAATAATAAGAACTGATTTTTTCTGTACCAACAGGAGCTTTCCAACCCTTGCCAAAAGTAACATCTGGCAGTAATTGCTTGTCGAGATTATTTGCCTTTTCGGCTGCTAATTTCTGGTTAACTAATGAATTTTGATGCGCTACCACATGTTCTGCTAATCCTTTAAATGCAATATTGCCCGCAGTATGGTCTCCATGATGATGCGTGTTCAGCAAATATTTAAACGGCTTATCTCCCAATTTTTTCAATTCTTCTATTACATGTGCTGCAGATGCTGGAAATTGAGAATCAACAGCTACAAAACCACTTGTACCATTTAACCAAGCAATGGTACCACCTTGCTCTATAAAAATGCCTACTCCATTTCTTAGCTCTTTAAACTGATAAGCTCCAAATGTATCTGAACTTGCAAAAGCATCACCTTTATAAAATGCTAGAACAGCAGCTGCCAATGCAGAATTTTGGATAAATTTTCTTCTTTGCATAATTAGGAAATTAAAAAAGCCACGAAGTTATTTCGTGGCTTAAATATAATGTTTTTAGTTTAAACTCCAGTTCCTGGTGTGGTACCAGGTTCGTGGCCAGGTCCAAATGCATTATTTGAACGACCATGTTTTTTCTCAAACTTACTTGTTGGGTTAGAAGATGTATTTTTTTCTATATTCTCTTCGTTACGAGGAGTTTCTTTTTCTGGGGTCTGCACATCGATCAAATCACTTTTGATCTCTCTGTCCTTATCTTTGTTATTTTCCATGATATAATAGTTTTGATGTACTTAATTAACAATGCATCAAAAATTTTGTTTGCTTTTATTATTTGAAAAGCAACAACAGTAATTCTATTTATGGAAAGTCCTGCCAATGCTGCAATCTTTTTTTGCACTTCGACTACGCTCAGTATAACAAAAAAAGTATCCATGTAATTAATAAGCTTTAGTTAGAGAAGTAGTCAAAGAAGCTACAATAAAAAAAATAATTTTATACTCTAAACTAAAGCTTATGTCAAATATACATGAAAAAGTAGATTTTACG